>Ga0070665_100000147_pt1 | contig 129683 bp, 109 predicted proteins | sample KBSS13metaG_FD_65862 | JGI IMG/M metagenome (GOLD analysis project Ga0070665, IMG submission 65862) | Switchgrass rhizosphere microbial communities from Kellogg Biological Station, Michigan, USA - KBS S1-3 metaG | ecosystem: Host-associated > Plants > Roots > Rhizosphere > Soil ...
CTGACGGATACTTATAAAATCGATATAATCACAGGGTCTAACATGGCCGGAAAAAGTACTTTCCTGAGGACTATCGGCATCAATACTGTTTTGGCTTTAAGTGGTGCTCCTGTTTGTGCAGAGTCAATGCAGGTATCTGTAATGACCGTGTTAAGCTATATGCGTATCAAAGATTCACTGAATGAAAGTACATCGACCTTTAAAGCTGAACTGGATCGTTTACAAATGCTGCTTGCCGCGGTTGACAGTGACGCTAAGATTTTCTTCCTGATAGATGAGATGCTGCGCGGAACCAATTCCGTTGATAAATACCTCGGCTCAAAAGCAGTGATTCAGCAACTGATCGCCAAAAAAGGTGTAGGGATGGTTGCTACACACGATCTGCAAATAGCTGAGCTTGAAAAACAATATCCTGATTATATCCGCAATTTCTATTTTGATATACAGGTAAAGGATGGCGAAATGTTGTTTGATTATAAGATCAAGCATGGGGAGTGTAAGACGTTTAATGCTTCAATGCTATTGAAACGGATCGGGATAGATGTTGAATCGTAATCTTAACGATGTTGCCGCGAGCTTTCAGCTCGTGGTAAATATGGCATAAGCTTTCAGCTTATGAAGGCCGCAAGTTGAAAACTTGCTCAATGCGACTCACGAGTTATAAACTCGCGAGAGCAATGTAAATCAGCCTAATCCTTCAAATCCCAAAATCGTGTAATAAAAAAATGTGCAGGCAATTCCTCACCTGCACATCCAAATATAGTTGACAATCTAATATTTATTATCGTGTACCCGGACCGCCACCAACGCCCTGGTCGCCTTGTTTCATGTCGTCGTTGTTAACACCTTTCTTTTGCTGCGGGTTGCTGAATGTAGTTTTACCGAAGCTATAGCTAAATGTTAAACCAACTGAACGGAATGGGAACGCAAACGTGCTTCGTTGTGAGAAGCCAGGGCTTGATATATCCGTATCAAAATGTTTGTATTTGTTAAATGGTTCCAGTGTGTTGATACCTATTGATGCTTTCTTCTTCAATATTTGTTTTCTTAAACCTGCACCAAGGATGCTGAACGAAGGACTGCTACCTTGTAATGTGTAACGTGGCGAATTCTCAACTGCAAACATTTCGAAGATAATTCCGCTGGAAAAGTTAAATGTCGCTGCCGCAAAAGCGTTGTATTGCACATGCGTTCCGGTATTGGTAAAGTCTGCCGCGTATTGCGCAAATGGCGTAGGGTTATAGGTGTATACATTGATACTGGCCCTGAGGGTTAAGATTTTTATTGGGTTTACCGAACCAAAGAAGCTGCCGCCTAAGGAATTGTTAGTAGCTGCGTTTTGGAAAGTACTCAGGGTGCCAGGCAAACCTATCAAAGGTTCAACGATATTTTCAATCAAGCCTTGTGTATGTTTGTAATAGGTCGACAGGTTGATTACCGATGATCCGATAAAAGTAGTATAACCTAATTCAACCGTTTGCGAAACCTCAGGAGACAGGCTTGGATTACCCTGGGTTTGTGCTAAGTTATTACTTGCATTGATAAACGGATTCAGGAACTGTAAACTTGGCCTGGTAATACGTTTGCTATAGGTAATTTTAATGGTCTGAGTTGATGTCAGCTTCTTTTGTAAAGTTAAGCTTGGTATAAATGTATTATAGCTATAAGGTGGTACACTGGGCTGGTTTGGTGATTCCGAATCACCCCTGATGCTGGTTATTTCGTCTCTTGCACCTGCCAGTATCGAATAGTTTTTTGGTAATGTTATGGTCAATACTGTATAGGCGGCCGTAACATTTTGATGGTAGCTATAATTGCTTGAATTTACGTCATCAAGTACAAAGCCGTTAGGTGATGTAGTACTAGGCTTAAAGAGTTCAGAATTACTGCTTAGCCTTCTGATGATCTCCTTGCCTCCTGATTCTAATTTGAAAACCTTATTGATAGGTAAAGTATAATCCACTTGTAAGGTATACTCATTATTTAATCCATCGATATTATTCTGCGAATTTGCGTTGGTTGAAGGTGCATTGAAATATAGCGAAGTGTAGTCAGTTACAATTTTGCTATGGCTCCACTGGGTAGAAATATCAAGTTCTTCGCCCTCTTTTTTAAATTTATGGGTATAGTCCAAATTCCAGTCGAAACCTCCGAAGGTATTATGGCTTTTGGAGCTGCTGTTGTATAGCCTGCTTGAGTCCGGGGTAATAAAGTCTGTAAACCCATATTGCGTTGTACTGGTCGGATCAAATCCACCCTGGTTCAAACGAATATTGGTATGCAGGTTATTAAAGGCATTGAAGTCATAGCCTGCGGAAATATTACCGATGCCACCATGCCTTTTCAGATAGGTTGAACCATTTGAAGCGGTTGCTGTGTGTGTAGGGTTGCCAAGGCTATCTACACCGTGAATCTCGTTATTGAATGTGGTTAACGAAGTTTGGGGCCAGGTGAAATTCCCACCTGCGTTGATAGAAAGATTGAAGCGGTTCTTATTATAGTTCAGGTTAAAATTACCGTTGTTTTGACGTGTACCGATACCACCGCTTACAGAGCCGCTAATGCCGCTCATATTTTTCTGTTTGGTAATGATATTAATAATACCCGCAGAACCTTCTGCATCATACTTTGCAGATGGCGAGGTGATCACCTCGATGCTCTTGATCTGGTCAGCAGGGATGGTTTTCAATACGTCAGATAAACTGGCCGAAGTAGCGCCGGAAGGTTTACCGTTGATGAGTACCCTTACGTTTTGGTCACCTCTTAATGATACGTTACCGTTGATGTCTACTGCTACCAAAGGTACTTTCTGTAGTACGTCGGTTGCGTTACCACCGGCAGCGGTAAGGTCTTTTTCGGCATTGTAAACTATTTTGTCGATCTTATTTTCGACTAAAGCAGCTGTACCGGTAACTTCCACCCCTTTAAGCTGTTTTGAGCTTGGCGCCAATAGTACCGTACCTACGTTTTTATCAGGTTTTGAATCAGTAGTAACTACGCCGGTTACAAATTTATCAGGATAGCCTACATAAGATATCCTCAGTTTATAACTGCCAGGGTGCAAACCGTCGATCTTGAAACCGCCCTTGTCATCAGTCAAAACACCATTGATAGGAGAAGAGCCTGTAGCACGGAAGATACTTACAGAAGCATAGTCTAGTGGTTTCTTGGAAATCGAGTCGACCAATGTACCCGATACCTTTCCCACTATAGATGAGCCGCCACCTACGCCCCCAAGCTGCGCTTTGGCTGTAAGTACGGTTAAGAATATTATTGTAAAAAGTAAAAGTATTCGTTTCATTTCAAATCATTTTCGTAATTGGAGGCGAAATTAGTGTAAATGTTACAGTGAGTCAGCCCTTTTTTTAGCGACTGCTGCATTTGTCACTTATTCGTTACATGGGTTAATAAATAAGGATGTGTCCGTCTGTTTTGGGGTATAACAATTGGATCATTGCAAATTGGACAGGTGTTTTCGATACGTTAGTGTTTGTTTCGTTCTTTATTTTGTAACAGGGGTTGGTGAAACAAAAATTTCGCAGTGTCATTGCCATCTCCAACACGTCTTTGCGAGGAACGAAGCAATCTCTACATAGGACATTCAACGGAGCAGAGTTTTCTTGCTGAACGTTCCTTAATAGATATCTTCTCCCTGATCTGCATAGCAAAGAGATTGCTTCGTTCCTCGCAATGACGGGAAGTTGTGAATGCTGTAGTTACACCACTATATTCACAATTCTACCCTTCACCACAATCAGCTTTTTATGTGCTTTACCATCCAGGTATTTCTGCACATCGGCGTTAGCCAGTACGGTGCTTTCAATAGCAGGTACATCAAGGCTCAATGAGATATTCAGGTTCATCTTCATTTTGCCGTTGATAGAGATCGGATATGCAAACTCATCCTCCACCAAATATTCAGGATTAAATTTAGGATAAGCGGCATACGATAGAGTGCCTGATTCGTTACCCAACAATACCCATAGCTCCTCGCAAATGTGCGGTGCATAAGCAGATAATACGATCACTAAATCTTGCAGGATGGCTTTCTTATTGCATTTTAGATCGGTTAACTCATTTACAGCGATCATGAAGCTGGATACGGATGTATTGAACGAAAAGCGGTCAACATCTTCCTCTACTTTGCGGATGATCTTGTGCAATGATTTCAATTCAGCTTTGGAAGGTGCATCTGCCGATACCCTGAAGTTGAACTGCTCATCGTGGAACAGCTTCCAGAATTTACGAAGGAACTTAAACACACCTTCGATACCATTAGTATTCCATGGTTTGCTTTGCTCCAGTGGACCGAGGAACATCTCGTACATACGCAGTGTATCTGCACCATAACGTGCTATCAGGTCATCCGGGTTAACCACATTGAACTTGGATTTCGACATCTTTTCGATCTCGACACCACATACGTATTTGCCATTTTCCAGTATGAACTCTGCATCCTTAAAGTCTTCGCGCCATTGTTTGAACTTATTGATGTCGAGAATATCATTTTCAACTATGTTGACGTCAACATGAACAGGCGTCGTCTTATGCTCTTTTATCAAACCATGAGAAACGAAAGTATTGGTGCCACGTCCTTCATCATCAATCAACCTATACACAAAATTACTCCTTCCCTGAATCATCCCCTGGTTGATGAGCTTTTTAAAAGGCTCTTCTTCAATCACCAGGTTCATATCCTTCAAAAACTTGTTCCAGAAACGGCTGTATAACAGGTGACCGGTTGCATGTTCTGAGCCACCTATATACAGGTCGACATCCTTCCAGTACTCAATAGCCTTTTTAGATGCAAACTCCTGATCGTTCTTCGGATCCATGTAGCGGTACCAGTAAAAACTTGAACCTGCCCAACCCGGCATGGTGCTCAATTCGTACTCAAAAGCAGCCCCCTCTAAATCTCCCCCGGTTGGGGAGACTTTTTTTCTTTCGGGTAATGAAATCAGCTTTTGCTTAATTATATCAGCTATCCTTTCGGGTGATTGAAGAACTTCATTATTGCTAAATCTAATTACTTCAAAGCCTAAATGATTCAGTATTTCAGTCCTTAAATCATCTGCTTCTTTATTTAGTTTATGGTGGTGTCCATCCAACTCAATAATCAAACCCTTTTCCAAAGAGACAAAGTCAGCTATAAATTGATCAATAATGTGTTGCCTCCTTATTTTAAAGCCAGTTTGATTATTTCTTAATAATTGCCATAAAATATTCTCTGTTTCAGTTGGTTGTTTGCGATTATCACGGCTGAATTCTTTTAGTTGTTCATAATACACAGGATCAGCGGTTTCGCGATAAGCCCCTACATGCTCTTTAAGCCCTCCCTCCCGGGGAGGGTTTGGGTGGGGCTTATAATTCCATCCCGCGGCACGTGCCAATGGTGGTTCTCCGGTTTCGGTTGGTAAGTATTTGTCGATCTCTGGCAACAGCAATGGTAAATCTTTCTCATCTATCAAATGAGGCAGATTGTCCTTAAAGTAAACAGGTACCGGTTCACCCCAGTAACGCTGACGACCAAATATAGCATCGCGCATCCTGAAGTTCACTTTTGCTTTTCCTGCACCTTTGCCTTCTAAAAATTCGATCACCTTAGCCGTACCGTCCTTATAGTTCAACCCGTTCATAAAGTAGGAGTTGATATAAGTACCTTCTTTGGTCGGGTCGGCTTCAGTTTCTATTCTTTGTATGTCGATGATCGGTATGATCGGCAAATCAAAATGCTTGGCAAACAAATAATCGCGCTGATCTCCTGATGGAACCGCCATTACCGCGCCTGTGCCATATCCAGCCAAAACATAATCGGCAATATATAAAGGCACACGCTCATTGTTCGCCGGGTTGATCACATAGCTGCCCGTAAAAGCACCCGATACCGTTTTGGTATCCGCCATACGGTCAAGCTCCGATTTCTTTTTGCTTTGCGCGATGTAGGCATCGATCTCCGCTTTTTGTTCAGGAGTAGTTAATGATGCCACTAACTCATGTTCGGGAGCGAGTACTAAAAAGGTAACACCGAAGATGGTATCGACACGGGTAGTAAAAACCTCTATGAAGTCTGAAGTCTGATTTCCGATGTCTGACTTCTGACTTCCGACATCCGCTATCGGGAATTTCACACTCGCCCCAACACTCTTTCCAATCCAGTTCCTTTGCATTTCTTTCAGAGGCTCGGGCCAATCAATGGTATCCAAACCTTGTAGTAAACGCTCGGCATAGGCGGTGATGCGCATGCTCCATTGCATCATTTTCTTTTGTTCAACAGGGTAACCGCCACGCTCGCTAAAGCCGTCTTTCACCTCGTCGTTAGCCAAAACGGTGCCTAATGCGGCACACCAGTTTACAGTGCTTTCGCGCAGATAGGTAAGGCGGTATTTTAATAGTTCATCCTGCTGATCGTTATTGCTCATGGCTTTCCACTCAGCTGCAGTGAAGGTTTTGATATCCTCATCACATACCGCGTTGATGCAAGATGAACCGTTCTGCTCAAAATGAGCAACCAGTTTTTCTATTGATTCAGCTTTATCCGCACTCTTATTATACCAGGAGTTGAACAACTGCATAAATATCCACTGCGTCCACTTATAGAAGTCAGGTGAACTGGTGCGCACTTCGCGGCTCCAGTCGAACGAGAAACCTATCTGGTCGAGCTGACGGCGGTAGGTAGCAATGTTCGTTTCGGTAGTTATGGCAGGGTGCTGCCCGGTTTGGATGGCGTACTGCTCGGCCGGTAAGCCAAAGCTGTCGTAGCCCATCGGGTGCAGCACGTTGAAGCCGCGCAAACGCTTATAGCGCGCAAAAATATCAGAAGCAATATAACCCAGCGGGTGCCCAACATGCAGCCCTGCACCTGACGGATAGGGGAACATATCCAGCACATAATACTTGGGTTTGGCAGAATCGTTATCAGCCTTGAAGGTTTGATTTTCGGCCCAAAACTGCTGCCACTTTTGCTCTATATCTTTAAATTGATAGTCCATTGCTTATAATCTCGCGTTTGAGGTTGCGAAATTAAGAAAAATGTGGGTTAGTTGATTAAGTTGATAGAGTTAAGTGGTTGATTAAGTTGCTGAGTGGTGTGAGTTGTGCTGTTTCGTTCTATACGGAGTGAAACAGTCATGTTGAAACAAAATGAACAAAACTTTTTTAACCGTCATTGCGAGGAGTGAGCGACGAAGCAATCCCAAACTGTACAGAGCGAATAGAAAGGTGTAGAACTTGCATAGCCGCTCTACTAATCGGGGATTGCTTCGTTCCTCGCAACGACGTGGAGGAGAATAGAAATTTGTTTCACTTCACTGTTTCACTCCGTATAGAACGGAACAAAACATTATTAATAAATTAAACAAAATTCTTTATAAATAAATAATTGTTTGTATATTTGTATCAATCCATCCACTTATTGGCTACTGACTACACAGCAAGACATATATGAATATGTTGATGGGAGAGTATTATTAAAATTTCCGCCAGAAATTTAAATCTTGGCAGTTGATAACTTAATCAACCACTTAACCAATCCAACTCACTCACTCTCCAACCACAGTACAGCATCATCAATAAACTGCTGCCATATCCCATCTGGTTGCCATACATCTTCAATAAATTCCTGCATTTCATCCTGACTTAAAATATCAGCAGAAAAAAGGTATAAACCGGTAAATGCAGATGCCCTATAGTTAGCTGCACAATGCACCAATGTTTTTTGATGACTATGTTCATTCATCACTTTGATAAAATCAATCAACTCACTTAACTGCGGATCATCAAAAATAATTGGCAAATGATGGTAAGCTAAACCCAATTTAGTAACCGATGCGGCTTCATCAGCCAGAGCATATTTGCCATCAGTCAAACCAAGATTGATAATGACCTGGTAACCATCTTCAGCAATGCTTTGCAATTGCCCTTCTTGCGGTTGACCAGCACACGCAAGCAGATCGGATACCTGTTTGAAATTGTAGATGTTGATCATAGTACGAATATACAAATGTAGAGACGCAATGTGTTGCGTCTTTATGAGATGAGTGTCACGTCCGTCACGAGGAGCCTGCACCCCGTGACGGACGTGACAAAACACATAACCCCCTATAACCCAGCAACTACTTTTTTCGTACAAAGTCGCAAAAAGATTTATATTGCAAGAAATTTAGACTTTATCATGAAATTAAAACGCATCGCATTAGTGGTATTGGCCTGTGCAGCATTGGGCTATACATCATGTAAAAAATCAAGTTCATCAAACACAGTCGACTCAAAAACAGTAGCCAGTCAGATTGCTCTGAACCTGTCTCAGACTCTTTATTCAGGCTTCGGAGGTTTCAACCTGAGCAGCGGCCTTAACTCGCCAGGCCAATTCGGATTAGACCGTAATGCTCTTAGACTGAAACTGAACAAAAGTGGTCATATGGGTATTAACTCAGATTATGATATTACCTGCGGTTTGCATGTGGATACTACCTTTAGCGCTACTATTGCAGCTGACGGGGGCGGATCGGCGACAGTAGCCGGTTCTATCGGTTTCACTTTCAATTGTACTAATAATGTATTTTCAGGATTCAACGTTACCGACAACCTGAAAGTAACAGCAGCAACAGCACAATTGAACGGTACTTTTAACATAGCCGAAAATCTGACATTAGCACAGGTAAATCCGGGTGTAGATACTTCTAACATTTCATTGAATGGTACCGCCAACTTCGCTGAAAATGCAAAAGTGAGCGGTAAAAGCACTGTACTTTCATTTAACTATACCTTTAACAATGTGATCATTGATCAGTTAGGTGATATTACAGGCGGCTCGGCTACCTTCAATACCACAGGCAGTGGCGCACAAGGCACATGGAACTATAACGGTACCATCACCTTCTTAGGTAATAACACAGCTAAGCTTGTTATCAATGGTGCTAATTATACTGTTAATTTGGAAACAGGTACTGTAAGCTAATCAATAATTAATTACATATACAGCATTTTAGAAGCTCTCTCCGGTAATCGGAGGGAGCTTCTTGTTTTTTAACGCAGTATTATATTAATAGCGTCATTGCGAGGAACGAAGCAATCCCAAACTGTACAGGGCGAAGAGGACGGTGGCGAACTTGCATAGCCGCTCTGCCAATCGGGGATTGCTTCGTTCCTCGCAATGACGCGTTGAATATATTGTCCTGCGTGTTTCACCTGATACTGTTTCAAAATAAAGAACGGAACAATCCAACCCACCACTTAACTCAATCAACTATTCACCAATAATCGTATACTTGTTTTCGCATGAAGAAACTCTTATCCAATCTAACTTTCCAGGTGATAGCGGCCATTGTGCTGGGCGTGGTTGTGGGACTCTATTTTAAAGATTTTGGTCCTACGGCGAAGATCATCAGCGATAAATTTATCGATTTGATAAAGATGCTGATACCGTTCATCATCTTCCTTACTATAGTTTTGGGCATAGCCGGTATGGGCGATATGAAGAAGGTAGGCAAGGTTGGGGGTAAGGCCATATTGTATTTCGAGATCGTAACCACTTTTGCACTCATCATGGGCGTCAGCTTTGCCAATTTGATAAAACCTGGCAGCGGATTACCCGTACCACACGGAGCAGCCAATGCCAAATTGCTGGCCTATCAAAAAGCTGCCTCTGAAATGAAATGGGGCGAGTTTTTTGCGCATATCATTCCATCCAACATATTCGACGCTTTTGTTAAAGGCGATATTTTGCAGATACTATTCTTTGCTATCCTGTTTGGATATGGATTGAGTTTATTGAAAGAAACGGGCAAACCAATAGTTGATTTTTTTGAGAAGTTGAACAAGATTTTCTTCAACATTATGGATGTGGTAATGAAGGTAGCGCCAATCGGGGCTTTTGGGGGGATGGCTTACACAGTGGCGACCTATGGTATAGATACACTTGGTCCATTGCTTAAGTTATTGGGATCAGTGTTCCTGACTATGCTGCTATTTATTTTTATCGTATTGTATTTGGTCAGTGTGATGTTTCAGTTCAGCTTGTGGCAATACCTAAAATACATCCGACAAGAAATATTGATTGTACTGGGCACCTCATCATCCGAAACCGTATTGCCGAGTATGATGGAGAAAATGGAGAAATTCGGCTGCGCTAAATCTGTAGTGGGCTTGGTCATCCCGGCAGGGTACTCTTTTAATCTGGATGGAACGACGATCTACCTCTCGATGTCAGTGATCTTCCTGGCGCAGGTGTTCAATATTTCTTTATCGTTAGAACAGCAATTGGTTATCATAGGGATACTTATGGTTACCTCAAAAGGTGCAGCTGGTGTAACCGGCAGTGGATTTATTGTATTGACATCAACCTTAACAGCCATTAAAGTGATCCCTGTTGAAGGTGTGGCATTACTGCTGGGTGTCGACAGATTTATGTCGACAGCAAGGGCGTTGACTAATATGATCGGTAATGGGATTGCTTGTATTGTGATCGCGAAGAGTGAGAAGGAGTTTAACGGTCCACCAGAACTTCAAGTATGAAACACTGATTTATGAAAAGGATTGTAGTCATAATCTTTCTGATGATTTGTCTGACTAGCGCCTTTGGTCAAAACAATAAAAGAGTCCATCCTGTAGGATACGATGATATACCATACGCGTATCGTTGGATTGATGAGTTCCAATTTTTTGGAATAAAGCAAAAGCTTTATAAGGATACGATTTCAGATGAAGAGTACCGATTTCTGTGCCTGCCCAGGGTTCATCATCAATTTATCATCAGCATTCAAAAAAAGGCGAATAGCTATTCCATTTCCTGGTCCAAAAGCAACGCAGCCTGGCAGACTGACTCAAAGAAAGCTAAAGCCAGTCCGCTAAAAAGCAAAGAAATATCAGAAAGTCAATGGTTGGAATTTATAAAAAGAGTGCATGACATGCATTTTTGGCGGATGGTTCAAGCTAACGGAATGTTGTTTAAAGCTGATGGAAATAAAGCTGATTCTGACAACGCATGGCTATTTGAAGGGAAAGACGAGAAGCGATATCATATCATTTGCTGGTGGGAACCGGCACCCCATTCTGAAAAACTTTATAGGTGTCTTAAATATATGCTTGACCTTACCGGAATGAAGGCGAACATGTATTGAGTTACGATTAGGGTTGTCTCGGCCTGTCATACCATAAGGGCACAGCGTGACGGACGGACACTCTCACCATCACGTTATTGCGAGGGACGAAGCAATCCCAAACTGTACAGAGCGAATAGAAGGGTGTAGAACCTGCATAGCCGACCTGCAAATCGGGGATTGCTTCGTCGCTCACTCCTCGCAATGACGGTGAAAAATAACCGCTTAATCTTACTTTGAGATTACCACGAATAACTTTAGCTTTGCGCACACATAATAAAATCTATGAGCGTTCTCGTAAATAAAGATTCCAAAGTAATAGTTCAGGGTTTTACCGGCCAGGAAGGTACTTACCACGCATCGCAAATGATCGAATACGGTACACAAGTGGTTGGTGGTGTTACTCCCGGTAAGGGCGGCAGCACTCACCTTGACAGACCAGTTTTTAATACCGTAGCCGATGCAGTTGCTAAAACCGGCGCCAACGTTTCTATCATCTTCGTACCGCCGCCATTTGCAGCTGATGCTATTATGGAAGCAGCCGAAGCAGGTATCGGTGTGATTGTTTGTATCACCGAAGGTATCCCAACCAAGGATATGATACAGGTAAAAGAATACCTGAGAGGCAGAAACAGCCGTTTGATCGGCCCTAACTGTCCTGGTATCATTACAGCGGGTGAAGCTAAGATCGGTATTATGCCGGGCTTTATCTTCCGCAATGGTAATGTCGGCGTAGTATCAAAATCAGGAACTTTAACTTACGAAGCAGTTGACCAGGTAGTGAAAGCCGGAATGGGTATCACAACAGCTATCGGTATCGGTGGCGACCCGATCATTGGTACTACTACCAAAGAAGCGGTTGAACTGCTGATGAACGATCCTGACACACACGGCATCATTATGATAGGCGAAATCGGTGGAGGCATGGAAGCCGAAGCTGCCCGCTGGATAAAAGAGAACGGAACAAAACCTGTGGTAGGTTTCATAGCAGGCCAAACCGCTCCTCCGGGACGCCGTATGGGTCACGCAGGTGCTATTGTTGGCGGTGCTGACGATACTGCTGCTGCTAAAATGAAGATCATGGCAGAATGTGGCATCCGCGTAGTAAAATCGCCTGCCGATATAGGCGCTGCTATGGCGGAAGAACTTGCTAATAAATAGATCTGAGATATTAGATTTGAGATATGAGAAATCCTGGTGAGAAATTGCCGGGATTTTTTATTTTACGCTACGCCGTTCACTCTAAAGTCATAGACGCGGTTTGTTGTCAAATTTATTCTCAGATTAAAGTAACAACTGCCGCCGTCATATACCGATACTATGCCTTTTTTCCAGTAAGAATTATCGTCATTTAGGGATTTATCATCAGAGTTGCAAAAGCAATTTACCCAAACCTCTTTTTCGCCTCTAGAGTTTATCACAGCCATCAATTGTTTATAATACCTGCGAGGGTTTCTGATGAAAGAATAATGGTGCGATGATTTTTTATTGTGTTTGTCGACCTCGGTTTTTATTATTTTTTCAATTTTATCTATTTCGTTGGCTGATAAAGAAGTTGGTTTATTGGTTATGTTGTCAAAAACACCATATTTGAAATGGTCATATTCTCCGTCAGCATTTAGGATAGCGTACCTGGAGGCGCTGACGTAATGTTGAGATTTACACATGGTCAGTAATAGCAAGCAACTAAGGAGTAGGATTCTCATAGTATAAATATACAATATTCTTTCTTCACCATAACGTCTTTGCGAGGAACGAAGCAATCTCCGAACTATGCAGATCAGGGAGCAGATATTTGTTAATGAACGTTCAGCAAAAAATTACGGTCCTTGAATGTCCTAAGTAGAGATTGCTTCGTTCCTCGCAAAGACGTGTCGGAGAGACGTCCGGGGTTGTCACGCGGCATAGAGGCTCCGTGACGAACGGACAGAACAAATGAATGCCTCACTATTTGGAGATTTCTTTATTTTAGAGTGATTATAAACTCATGAAGAAAATACACATAAGTTGCCCTAAGTGTGGTTGGGAGCCTGATGATACCTGCACATGGGTGTGTGATGTTTGCCAAACCAAATGGAATACTTTTGATACCCATGGGCGTTGCCCGGGATGTGGTAAGGTCTTTATTGATACACAATGTAGCAAACGACGCGGTGGTTGTGGGGAAATGAGCCTAAATAAAGATTGGTATGTGGAGATTGTGGTCGGGAAACCCAAATCATTTTTTACTTCAATTTTCTCAAAAAAGAAAGATAGTTTGCCAATTACAGAAAATGATAAGAAATGGGTAGAGCAGTCCCTCATATATCTTGCTGAGCTGTCTGATCCTGTCTATTTCAAATCATTGAATACTATCACACCTGATAAAGAATATTTCGACCGGGATTTTAATGGGACTGAGGACGATGCTGAGTTTATACTGGAAAAAATAGCATCGATCATGAACATTAAGCCTTGGGAAATAACATTAATGTACTTTTCAGAACAGCCAACCGAGTTTTCTGAGGGTATAGCCGCGACGCCATCCGAAAATCTTGAAGGAAGCTGGAAAGGTCGGGAAAGTGAACTTGTAAACAAAAGTTTTGGTGATAAAGAGATATGGATAAACTTGGCGCAAATGAATGATCCAATAGGCTTAATAGCGACAATTTCAACCGAATTGTCAAAATATAAGCTGATAAGTGAGCATGCTATAGAGGATGATATTAGTAGTCTCGCTCATTTCACGGCTATCGCATTCGGTTTCGGGATTTTTAAAGGAAACGATTATTTCAAGTTTACGCAATGGCATGGTAATTCACATCATGGATGGCAAATGCAAAAGAGGGGCGGACTACCAGAACCCATTGTAGCATATTCAATGGCATGGCTGGCACACTATCGCAATGAGGATATTAGCTGGAAGCATTATTTAAACAGAACGATAAAGAAGTATTTTGAGCAGAGTTATCAATATATCTCAAATAATAAGGATGCTGTTAAATGGGAATCCTGAGTCTTCGTCAACCCAATGTAAACAAGCACTCCCTCCAAAAATCAAAACACCAAGCCCATCGTATATTTGTTGTAACCGGTGATAAAAGTAACAAATCACTCATTCACTAATTCAGTCATTCACTAATTAAATCCCATGGAATACAATAAATTAACACCCGAAGAAGAACGGGTAATACTATACAAGGGAACGGAAAGACCGTTTACCGGGTCATTATTAAACAACAAGGCAAAAGGTGTATACGTGTGCAAGCGCTGTGATACCCCGCTGTATAACTCGGCTGATAAATTTGAATCCTTCTGTGGATGGCCCAGCTTTGACGACGAGATACCCGGAGCAGTAAGAAGGGAAACCGATGCGGACGGACGTCGTACCGAGATACTTTGTGCCAACTGTGGTGCGCACCTCGGTCACGTTTTTGAAGGCGAATACATGACGCCAAAGAATACACGGCATTGCGTGAATTCGGTATCGCTGAAATTTGTGCCTCTTGAGGATTAAGTTGTATTGGTTGTAAAAGTTGTATTAGTTGAAGTGGTTAAAACTCTTCTAACTAATACAACCAATAGAACCAGTTCAACCAATACAACTCATTTCGTCTCCTTATCAAACACTCCATGCCATACCAAAGCAGCGGCTACCCCGCCTACAATCGGTGCAACAATAAATAACCATAATTGGCTCAATGCCTTACCACCCGCAAATATGGCTGGACCGAAACTGCGTGCAGGGTTAACCGATGTGCCGGTAATAGGAATAGCTACCAAATGGATCAATACTAAGGTGAGACCAATAGCTAAGCCAGCCATTGATGAGTTTCCGAATCGTGAATTGGTTCCGAAAATCACAAACAGGAACAGGAAAGTAAGAATAGCCTCTGCAAGGAAGGCTGATGTGGTGGAGTATCCGCCAAGATAACCTGGTCCCCAGCCGTTGGCCCCGAGGCCGTATTCGGGTATGCCCGTAAATCCGGGTCCCCCTTGTATAAAGGCATATAATACGGCAGAGCCTATGACGGCGCCTATAAGCTGGGCAATAATATATCCTAATGCATCTTTCCCGCTTATCTTCTTGGCTACCAGCATAGAAATAGTGATTGCAGGATTAATATGACAGCCCGAAATAGGGCCAATGGCATAGGCCATAGCAACAACGGCAAGCCCGAATGCAAGGGCGATACCTAAAATACCCACTCCCAAAGGGGCGTCAGGAAGAACCGCGGCAGGGATTGTCTTTCCGTCGACAACTGCTGCACCACAGCCAAATAAAACTAAGGCAAAGGTTCCAATAAGTTCGGCTAAATATTTTTTCATAATCTGATAGGGTTGTTTCTATTAAAGTTATCACAAATTATTTCTCATTCCGAAGCGATTAACAATTCTTTTGTTCATAACTCGTGGGCTTGTGAAAAACTAACATTAGCATCGTAAAGCCCTCATCCGTTATCTTTGGACTTACAAGTTCTTAAACACACGCTATCAAAGGTTGCCGGGGTAAAAGCCGGTATTAAAAGGGAACCATGTGTAAATCATGGGCTGACGTGCAACTGTGAATTGGTGAATTGTGAATAGTGAATGGTGAGTTTTCTCACTACTGACTACTCACCACTCACTCAAGAGCCAGACACCTGCCAGGATAGCTTGTCAAGACTTTCACGCATAAAGTGTTGGCAAAAGCCCTGTTCCGCGCTTCCGTAAAGGCGCCTGGTTCATCGTCTTTTGTCGGCTCTAATAAAAAATGACAAAGCATGAAACAGGAAAACGAAGTACTACTACGCGAGAACAAGGATCGGTTTGTGATCCTGCCCATCAATTATCCCCGCATCTGGGAGATGTACAAAAAACATGAGGCCAGCTTCTGGACCGCCGAAGAGATCGATCTGTCGGATGATCTGAAGCATTGGGAAAATTTGAACAGCGGCGAAAAGCATTTCATATCGCATGTGCTGGCTTTTTTTGCCGCCAGCGATGGTATTGTGAACGAGAACCTAGCCGTCAACTTCATGAGCGAGGTGCAGGTACCCGAGGCACGATGTTTTTATGGCTTCCAGATCATGATGGAGAATATCCACTCGGAGACTTACGCGTTATTAATTGACACCTACATCAAAGACCCTGTTGAAAAAGATAGACTGTTTCATGCGATAGACACTGTTCCGGCAGTAAAGAAAAAAGCCGAATGGGCGTTACGCTGGATAGAGAACGGAACATTTGCCGAGCGATTGGTAGCCTTTGCTGCGGTAGAGGGTATTTTCTTTTCAGGTAGTTTCTGCTCTATATTCTGGATGAAAAAACGTGGGCTGATGCCGGGGTTGACTTTCAGCAATGAATTGATCTCTCGCGATGAAGGCTTGCATTGTGAATTTGCTTGTTTACTTTATAGCATGTTGTCTCAAAAACTAAGCAAACAAGAAGTTAACCACATCATAACTGATGCGGTTGATATAGAAAAGGAATTTATAACAGAAGCTTTGCCTGTAAATCTCATCGGTATGAATGCCAAACTGATGAGCCAATACATTGAATTCGTAGCAGATCGCTGGTTAGTTGAATTGGGTTATGATAAAGTCTACAACGCCACCAATCCATTTGATTTTATGGAGATGATATCCCTGCAAGGTAAAACCAACTTCTTCGAAAAGCGCGTCGGCGATTATCAGAAAAGCGGGGTTTTGAATACAACCACTGAAAGTAAAGCGTTTTCGCTAGATGAAGATTTTTAACTAATTAACTGATCTCTAACCTCTAACCTCTAACCTCTAATCTCTAACCCACCATGTACGTAATAAAAAGAGACGGTAAAAAAGAACCCGTAAAATTTGATAAAATAACAGCGCGCATAGAAAAGCTGTGCTATGGTTTAAACCCTGCATTGGTTGACCCGATTGATGTTGCCAAAAAGGTAATCGAAGGTTTATATGATGGCGTAACTACCTCAGAACTGGATAACCTGGCGGCAGAAACGGCAGCTTCACTAACCACCAAGCACCCGGATTATGCTTTGCTGGCATCGCGTATAGCGGTATCTAACCTGCATAAGAATACAATTAAATCGTTTTCAGAAACTATGCGCAGGCTGCATGGCTATATCGACCTGAAAGCAGGCAAAAACGCATCATTAATTGCTGATGACGTTTGGGAAGTGATCGAAAAAAATGCAGAAGTGCTGGACAGCACTATCATATACGACCGTGATTTCGGTTTTGACTATTTCGGTTTCAAGACGCTTGAAAAATCGTACCTGTTAAAGCTCGACGGCAAGATAGCTGAACGCCCGCAGCATTTGTTCATGCGGGTATCTGTAGGAATCCATAAAGACGATATCGACAGCGTGATAAAAACCTACAACCTGATGAGCGAGCGTTGGTTTACTCACGCAACACCTACGCTGTTTAACGCAGGTACACCAAAACCGCAAATGTCATCGTGCTTTTTGCTGACCATGAAAGACGACAGCATCGACGGTATCTATGATACTTTAAAACAAACCGCCAAAATATCACAAAGTGCAGGCGGTATCGGCCTGAGCATACATAATGTACGCGCAACAGGTTCCTACATCAGCGGAACTAATGGTACCAGCAATGGTATTATCCCGATGCTGAAGGTATTTAATGATACTGCGCGTTACGTAGATCAGGGCGGAGGTAAACGTAAAGGTGCTTTTGCTATTTATTTAGAGCCTTGGCATGCAGATATATTTGAGTTTCTGGATCTCCGCAAAAATCATGGCAAGGAAGAAATGCGTGCACGCGACCTGTTCTATGCCCTTTGGGTATCCGACCTGTTTATGAAAAGGGTAGAGGCCAATGAAGATTGGAGCCTGTTTTGCCCTCATGAAGCACCGGGCCTGGCAGATTGCTTCGGAACGGAGTTTGAAGCCTTATACACGCAATACGAAAGCGAAGGTCGTGCACGTAAAACCGTAAAAGCACAGGACCTGTGGTTTGCTGTTCTGGACGCACAAGTGGAAACCGGTACGCCATATTTGCTATACAAGGACGCCGCCAACAGCAAATCAAACCAGCAAAATTTAGGTACGATCAAAAGCTCGAACCTGTGCACCGAGATCATGGAATATACTTCTGAAAAGGAAGTAGCAGTTTGCAACCTGGCTTCGCTGGCATTACCGCGATATGTGATCAACGGTGTATTCGATCATCAGAAATTATACGAGGTTACTTACCAGGTTACTTATAACCTCAACCGCATCATCGATAATAATTACTACCCGGTTGAAGAGGCGCGTTACTCTAACCTTCGCCATCGTCCTATAGGTTTAGGCGTACAGGGATTAGCAGATGCATTTATCCTGCTGCGTTTACCATTCGAAAGCGAGGAAGCGAAACAATTGAATAAAGAGATATTCGAGACGATCTATTTCGCAGCAATGACCGCCTCAAAAGACCTTGCGATAAAAGAAGGCGCTTATGAGACTTTCAAAGGTTCGCCATTGTCAAAAGGCCAGTTCCAGTTTGATCTGTGGAACGTAAAACCAGACAGCGGAAGATGGGATTGGGAAAACCTGCGTTTGGATGTGATGAATCATGGCGTACGTAACTCATTACTGGTTGCCCCGATGCCTACTGCATCTACCTCCCAAATATTGGGTAACAATGAGTGCTTTGAACCTTATACTTCCAATATTTATACCCGCAGGGTTTTAAGCGGTGAGTTTATTATCGTCAACAAATTCCTGCTGCGCGATTTGGTGAATCTTGGCCTTTGGAATACTACTATGAAAGATAAGATCATCAGCGCTAATGGTTCGATACAAGAAATAGAGGAAATACCACAGGAGCTGAAAGATCTGTACAAAACCGTTTGGGAGATCAAGATGCGTAACATCATCGACATGGCTGCCGACAGGGGCGCTTATATCTGCCAGTCGCAATCGTTGAACCTATTTATCAATGCGCCAAATGCATCTAAATTGACCTCGATGCACTTCTACGCATGGAAGAAAGGTTTGAAAACAGGTATGTATTACCTGCGTACACAAGCGGCTTCACAAGCAGTGAAGTTCACTGTAGAGAACCAGGGCGGCAAGAATATGGAGCCGGTAATTCCCGATCATGTAGCACAAGTAGCCGACGAGATCCCAGCCGGACCAAGCTGCTCGATGGAAGAGGGATGTGTGACGTGTTCAGCGTAAAAGATATTTCTGCTGTAGAGACGCGATGCATCGCGTCTCTACGTTTTGCTAGTTTTGTAGTATGATCCATCAAAAACACGAAATAGTTCGTTGTGAGCGATGCCAGTCGCCGTTTGAATGTAAGGCCAATTCATTCACCAAATGCCAGTGCAATACAGTACAGCTAACGCTGAATGAAACGCAATACATCAGTGAACAATTTGAAGGGTGTTTGTGCGCAAAATGCCTGCTGGAATTGCAGCAAGAGTATATCGCTTTGTTAAAAACGTAAAACATTGCCTATCTTCAGCCCGTATAAGACCGAAACTTATACTGACTAATATCTTATCACGAATGTCTTATCTTTCTTGTTTGTTACCGGGAAACGTTCAAAAGTGCCTTTTCCTGATCTGTTTCATAATCCCCATTTTTTTTACATCAACAGCCAAAGCGCAAAGTCACGACTCGGGATATGGCATATCTGTTGGAACTGATTATGACGCTCCTGTAGGGAATTTCTCCTACACTTTTAAGCCGGCCATGAATTACAATCTGTCCTTCCTTATGAATTCAGGCAGCCTTACCGGGAGTGTGAATTTCGGTTATCACAATTACAAAGCAAAACAGGATACTTTTTACTACCAGGTTATCTACACAGAAGATGGTAAAGATCATTTAGACTATGGCAGCGTTCACTATGAAAACTTCCCGGTTTATTCAATTTACTTAGGTTTGGTTTACAATCTTGAATTATCTGAGCAGTTAAAGGTTTATGCCGGAGCCAACCTGGGAGCCTACTACACACATTTCGTGTTCCAGGCAACGGATGTGCAGGGTGGTTCAAATACGGATCTTCACGAGCGGGACCTATATATCGCTCCCCGCTTAGGATTTACTTATTCGCTCGCAAACAATATTGGAATAGGGATAGAGGGCAAATACAATTTATTTGCGCCTACGGGAGATAGCCGGTATAACGACCGGGTTGGTACCTTATACAATTCCTATTCAGCCGGAGTTAGGTTGATTTACAATTTTTAATCCTCAAGACATGAAAAGAATATTTTATAGCCTGATCGTTGTAATCACTTTGCTGGCTTTTGGATGTCAAAAAGGGCCATATCCCTATATTTCAAAAGAAGACACTAAGAAAATAGACAGTGCCATTCACCCGGCTATTAAAAATGCGGCCTTTATTTATCAGAACAATGTTTATTATGTCCCTGATTTTGATAAGCCGGTAATACAGATAACCTCAGACGGTAGCGCAGTTAAGCTGATCAAAATGTCTCACGACCATAGCAAATTTGCTTACATGGACATTTTGAGCAACATAATAGTGGTAGACAATAAAGGCAATAACATCGCAACTTTATCCCAATACAAGCAAGCAAAATGTTTTGACTGGAGTGCGGATGATAAAACACTCTATATTCTAAATGGCAACACGATGGCCTATTTCGGCCCTGATATGAATCTGCCGGCATTTACTCATCCGGGATTGCCAACTGTATTTGGAATGGAGGTTTTGTGTGCAGCGGTATCTACGCAAGGGGATTTTGCTTATATCTATCATGCCAATCTGATTGATGGGGATAAGTATGAGTTGTTTATTGTTCCTGCCAATGGCGGGCAAGTTGTCAGTTATTCCGATCCGGACGTCAGCTATGACGCCATGATTTACGTAAACTTTACAGCTAACACTACAGATTTTGTTGTTGGCTATGGATACCCTAACGGTCAGCTGACAAATGTGTCGTTCTTCCAGAACCTCCATAACTACCCAACTGTGACATATGGCGGAACCGCAACCGCTACCCCTGTATATAATAGTACTTTAAATTACATGGTTGGTGGTTTTACCAATAAAACTACGAATGCTATAGCGCCGGCAGCCATATATCTTGGCGATCCTCCTGAAATTGTAGGTGAAAATGTGCCAACAAGCAAAATATTAACCCAATACAGTTCATCCGGCGGTAACATATATACCGACTGGAAATAAGAAATAGGCTCACGAGGGCTATTTAAGTGGTTACTTCTTTAGTACATTTATCAGCTTAAATCGAGACTGCAGGGGAAATATTGAAAAGTAATGCAGGTAAACTGTTAGATAATATGTCGGAGTTTTTCTTACAAATACATTGCGAGTTTGATGACTATTATTCTACAGTAATAAAGGATGATGGCCGTGTTTGTTACGCTTACTTATATCAGGGAGAGGATATCATAGGTGATGTTTGGCTTTATAATCAACATCCAGCACCAACGACGTCATTCTGGCTGGCAGAGGATATGCCCTTTTTAAATCCAACAGAATACCTTTCCAAAGAGGCGGCCATAAAACCTATAATAAATGAAAGCGAAGTAAGGTGTGAATGGACAGAATCCAAAGATGATGGATTGATAGAGGTCGGTATTTATATCCGCGATAAATTTATCGCTTCTATTACCTCGGGTTCCAAACCCGGTTGGTCGGTATTGGTAGTAAAAGATGGGCCGCTGGCATTGATTTATTAAATAAAAGCCGTACAACTCACGCTGTACGGCCTTCGGTAATAGAAGCCCTTAATTTACTGACTGATCTATAAATATTTCTCTTGTTGCTTTAGCCGCTTTCACCATGTTCTCAAGGGCTGCTTTGGTCTCTGGCCACTTACGGGTTTTCAGGCCGCAGTCGGGGTTTACCCAAATGTTTTCTACAGGCAACAGGTCAGCTGCTTTTTTGAGAAGATCAACCATTTCATCAACTGTCGGCACACGCGGCGAATGAATGTCATATACTCCCGGACCTATTTCGGCTGGGTATCTAAAATCAGCAAACGCTTCAAGCAGTTCCATTTGTGAGCGCGAAGTTTCGATGGTAATTACATCGGCATCCATCTGTGCGATGTGCGTAATAATATCGTTAAATTCACTGTAGCACATGTGCGTATGTATCTGTGTTGCATCGTTTACTCCACTTGCTGAGATGCGGAAAGCTTTCACCGCCCAGTCGAGGTATTTTTCGTGGTCAGCTTTACGCAATGGCAAGCCTTCGCGAATGGCAGGCTCATCTATCTGGATCACTTTAATACCGGCACGCTCTAATGCCAACACCTCATCTTTAATAGCCAAAGCGATCTGGAAAGTAGTTTCGGATCTGGGCTGGTCATCCCGCACAAACGACCATTGCAGAATGGTCACCGGTCCGGTTAGCATACCTTTCATTAGTTTATCCGTATTTGCCTGAGCAAAGCTGCTCCAGCGCACAGTCATATCTTCAGGCCTACTTACATCACCATAAATTACAGGCGGCTTTACACAACGACTGCCATAGCTTTGTACCCATCCGTTTTTAGTGAACAGGAATCCATCCAATTGCTCCCCGAAATATTCCACCATATCGTTGCGTTCAAACTCACCATGCACCAAAACATCAATCCCGGCTTCTTCCTGCCAGCGGATTGCTTCGATGGTCGCTTTCTCAATTTCAGCATTGTATTGATCAATGGTCAGCTCACCCTTTTTTAATTTGCCACGTAACAGGCGTATGTCATCTGTCTGTGGGAAGGAGCCAATAGTTGTTGTCGGGAACAGCGGCAATTGAAACTTTTCGCGCTGAATTTTTTGCCGTACCGGGAATACGTTTTTACGCCGGGCATCATCGTCTGTCAGGGAAATAACCCTTTCCTTCACTTCCTGCTTATGAATTAATTTAGAAAGGCTGCGGCTTGATATGGCTTTCATGTTGTTAATCAGCAGCTCATTACCGCCCTCAATAATCCGGTTTAGCTCATCTATCTCGTTCAGCTTTTGTTTTGCGAATGCCATCCAGTTTTTTATTTCAGGCAGAATTTCCGTCTCAATATCCAGGTCGAACGGCGTATGCAGTAATGAACAGCTGGGAGCGATCATGATCCGGTCTGAACCAATAACAGCAATCGCTTTTTTGATATGTGCCAGCGAACGGATATAATCGTTTTTCCAGATATTGCGACCGTCAACCACACCGAGGGATAAAGTAAGGGGCTCCGGCATCAGCGCCAACACAGTATCCAGTTGTTTAGGTGCGCGCACCAGGTCGATATGCAAGGCACTAACAGGTAGGTTGACTGCTAAAACGGTATTTTCATCAAGGCCTTCAAAATAGGTGGCGAGCAGTATTTTTATTTCCGGGCAATGCTTCTTTATTTCCTTGTAAGCATACCTGAAAGCATCTTTTTCTTTTTCATCCAGGTCGAGCGCTAAAAACGGCTCGTCCATTTGCACCCAAACCGCGCCCTGGCTTTTTAATCGTTTTAATATCTCGATATAAACCGGTACGATCTTTTTAATAAGGTCGATCTTATTGAAACCCGGTTCTTTTTCTTTCCCCAATAATAAGTACGACACCGGTCCAATTAGTACAGGTTTGGGTGTCACTCCGGTTACCTGTTTTGCCAGGTTAAACTCCTCGAATACTTTTTCTGAAAATATCCTGAACTGTTGATCCGCAGTAAATTCCGGAACAATGTAATGGTAATTGGTGTCAAACCATTTGGTCATTTCCATAGCGGTGATATCCAGCCCATCTTTCTGGTAGCCACGGGCCATTGCGAAATACAGGTCGATCTCAGCATTTTTCTCGTTCTGCGCCAATATGCCGGTATATCTTTTTGGGATAACGCCGAGCATTAACGAGGTATCCAGCACATGATCATAGAAACTGAAATCGTTGCAGGGGATCAGGTCGATGCCTGCGTCTTTTTGCAGTTCCCAATGTTGCTGTCGCAATTTGCGGGAAACGGTAAATAATTCGTCACGACTGATTTTGCCTGCCCAGTATTGTTCACAGGCTTTTTTAAGTTCACGGTGAGCACCCACACGCGGGTACCCCAGGTTGTTTTTGAGCATACGCATAAAACTTTTTTGGTTAAACATTAATTTGAGTTAATGCTCCTTACGGTTTTCGGTATGCTTTCGGGGAATGGTAATAAAAGATAAAGGCACAACGCCGGGCAAGCCTGCAAATGCTTTTATACTCTGACTACTGCTTCTTATCGCGAAAGCATTGTCTTAAACAGCGGGCAAGTATCCTGGCTTGTAACATTATTGCCGTCCTTCTCGCCCCGATGTATCGGGACAATGGACATTTGGATTTGGCAATAACTTGTAGCGTTACTTACAGTTGCGCGACAGCCCGTGATTTACACACGGTTCCTTTTTAATTCCCGTTGAACGGAAACCTCACTGTTGAAATAAAGTAAAGAACTGGGGTAAAGATAGGGAATAAGTCAGTAAGTCCGAAAAGCCGGTAAGTTTTAACAAATTGAACCCAGCCCGAAGTTGAGGAAGATATAAAGACCAAATATTGATAATAAATTGAATATTTTGTAGCTTTGATATATGACCACACTGACGGTAAAAGTTCCATCTGAAGCCAAAGCAAAGCTATCTGCTTTTGTAAAAGAGTTAGGTGGTGAAATTATTGCACCTGCATCAAAAAAAGGCAAGCTATTAAATGAGATTAAAAGCGGGCTGAAAGAAGTAAAAGAAATACGCGAGGGAAAATCACCTTCTTATACCATGTCTGATCTTTTTGATGAATAAGGTACTCCTGACAGCCTTTTTCTTAAAAAAAACAAAAAGGCTTCTAAAAAAATATCATACCCTGCAAAAAAGTTTAGTAGAGCTTGAAAATGCGTTGATACTTAATCCCAAGATGGGAATAAGCTACGGTTCCAACATTTATAAGATCAGGTTGGCTGATGAGTCGAAAGGCAAGGGGAAGAGTGGCGGGTTTAGGGTAATAACTTATGTGATTGAAGAAACTTCCGAAGCGACAGACATTTATCTGATCACCATCTTTGATAAGTCGGAAGAAGCTTCAATTGATAAAGATGATATTAAAGAAATTTTGAAGGCAGAAGGACTGTAATAATCTTTCCGACTTCCGGACTTTTCCGACTTTCGGACTAAATAAGTATCTTCGACCCCCGAAATCATTCAGAACATAATGAAATTATTAGAAGGAAAAACAGCACTCATCACCGGAGCTTCAAAAGGTATAGGTCGTAAAATAGCTGAAAAATTTGCCGAACATGGCGCCAACGTAGCGTTTACTTACTTATCGTCTGTTGAAAAAGGACAGGCTTTAGAGCAGGAACTGCAAAAGTTTGGCACCAAAGTAAAGGGCTATCGTTCTGACGCTTCTAAATTTGACGAGGCTGATAAACTAATAAATGATATTGTTGCTGATTTCGGTACCCTACACATTGTGGTGAACAATGCTGGTATCACCAAAGACGGTTTGCTTATGCGCATGACCGAAGAGCAATGGGACGAAGTATTGGATGTAAACCTGAAATCTATTTTTAACGTGACTAAGGCTGCATCTAAGATCATGATGAAGAACCGCGAAGGCGTGTTCATTAACATGAGTTCGGTAGTGGGTGTTAACGGTAATGCGGGTCAATCAAACTATGCTGCTTCTAAAGCCGGTATCATCGGCTTCTCAAAATCTATAGCCAAAGAATTAGGCTCGCGTAATATCCGTACCAACGTGGTAGCGCCGGGCTTCATCAAAACAGAAATGACTGAGGTGCTTGACCCGAAAGTTGTTGAAGGCTGGGCAGCAGCGATCCCGCTTAAACGCGGCGGCGAGACTGAAGACGTAGCCAATGCCTGCGTATTCCTGGCTTCGGATATGGCTGCTTATATCACCGGTCAGGTGATCCCTGTTGACGGGGGAATGCTGTAGAGGGGGGTACGTTTTACGTATGACGTTATACGTTTTTGTTGTAACGTCTGATATGTTTTCGTAATAACAATTATTCATCTCCATTCCACAATATTTTTGCATTTTGCAAGTAAACGTAAAGCGTACCACGTCATACGTATAACGTAAAAATATGCAGCTTCTATTTTCAGTAACATGGGGAACAGTTTCGGGGTGGTGGACACCGGTTTGCCTGTTGCTGGGTTTGCTTTATGGCTGGTTGATGTACCGTCAGCCGGTAAGCCTGGGTAAGCGAGTACGGTATGCTTTATTGGCTGCGCGATCTTTGGCTGTATTCCTTCTTTCGTTTTTGCTGATCTCGCCCTTAATCAGATCGGTGGCTTATAACCCGCAGAAGCCGTTGATACTAATTGCTCAGGATAATTCAGAGTCGATAAAGTTATTTGGCCAAAGCCAAAAGGATAAAGACTTTACAGGTGCACTTTCACAATTAAAACAACAATTAGGCGATAACTATGATGTGCGGGAGTTCAATTTCAGTGGTGACCTGAAAGATGGCTTATCCGATAAATTCAATGGCAAGCAAACCAACATTTCAGCAGCCATACATCAGTTGAATGAACGCTATGTGAACCAGAATATCGGTGCCTTGGTATTAGCTACGGATGGCTTATATAACCAGGGCAGCGATCCACGTTACGAAGCAAAGAATCTAAAAACAAGCATTTATACCATTGCCTTAGGCGATACCGTCGCTAAACGCGATCTGCTGATCGGCAATGTTAACTACAATAAAACGGCTTATCTCGGCAATGATTTCGAGACGGAAATATTAGCGGAAGCCTTCCAGGCCAAAGGTGAAAATATCCGTTTGACGGTTGACGAAGACGGTAAACAGGTGTTTTCTCAAACGGACGCCGTTACCTCCAATAACTTCAGGAAGACGATCCCAATAAAGTTAAATGCTGATAAAAAAGGCACACGGAAGTTTACTATTAACATAGCTCCTGTAAAGAATGAGATATCGGTGCAAAACAATACCGAAACCATTTATGTGGATGTGCTGGATGCCAGGCAAAAGATAGTGCTGTTGTACAATGGTCCGCACCCGGATATAAGTGTCATCAAGCAATCAGTAGAAAGCAATCGTAATTATGAGGTAAAAACCAGTCTGCTGAGCGATCTGCCTAAATTGAAACTAAGCGATTATAGCCTCATTATTCTATATCAAACCGCAAGTAACAGCTCAGGAGAGCTGCAAAGCTTTATCACCAAAAGCAAAGTGCCTGTTTGGTACATCGCCGGCGCGCAAACCGATCTGTCGCAACTAAATAGTGAACAAAAGCAGGTGCAGATCAATTCAGCCCGCAGCGAAATGCAGGAAGTTTTTGCACAGCCGGTCCCGGAGTTCTCTCTTTTCACTCTGTCTGATTCCACAAAAAATAAACTGAGTAAACTGCCACCGCTATTAACTCCCTATGGCAATTACAGCAGCAATGGCACCGGACAAGTACTATTCAGACAACGCATAGGCGAGGTATCTACACCTTTCCCGCTTTTATCTTTTAGTGATGAAAATGGTCGCAGAACAGCGGTATTAACGGGCGAAGGAATTTGGCGTTGGTCGTTATCAGAATATAATACTTATGGCAGCCATGCAGCTTTAGAAGAACTGTTCGGTCAGGCAGTACAATATCTGACTGTTAATAGCAATCATCAGCGTTTGCGGGTATACGCTGCCAAAAACGTGTTTGACGAAGGGGAGAACGTTATCCTGAATGCTGAATTGTATAACCAGGCGCTGGAACTGGTTAATACACCCGATATCCGTATCGAATTAAAAAGCCGCGCCGGTAAAACTTACAGCTTCCTGTTCTCGCGCAACGGGCAAAGTTATCAACTGGATGCCGGAACGCTGCCGGTTGATGAATACACCTATTCCGCATCAACCAAGTTGGGTAATGAAACCTTTACCGCAACCGGGCAACTCACGGTAAAACCTTTGAATTTAGAGACCCGTCAAAGTGCTGCCGATCATCAATTACTAAATGATCTGGCTAAACAATCAGGCGGACAAATGCTGCAGCCTTCGCAAATCGGTCAGCTTGCTGACCTGATAAAAAAGAATGAAAATATCAAAACCGTGGTTTATGAGGATAAACGCTACAGCGACCTGATCGATCTGAAATGGATATTTATATTGATCCTTGGATTGCTGAGTGCAGAATGGTTTTTACGTAAACGCGAAGGAGAGGTATGATGATCAATATCTCATCAGTCATCGAAATATCCGGAACGGTTGCCTTTACTATTTCAGGCGCATTCTCGGCCATGCAAAAGCGGTTGGATGTATTCGGTGTGCTTATACTGGGCTTTGTAACGGCAATCGGTGGCGGAACAATCCGTGATATTCTGATAGGCGACACCCCAGTTGCCTGGATGCGCAATTACGAGACGCCGCTAATCATTCTTGGAACCGCCATTGCGACTATCCTTTTCAAAAAATATATTAAAAGCTTTAAGATCACACTGTTCCTTTTTGATGCTTTGGGACTTGGATTATTCACTATTATTGGCACACAAAAGGGAATCAGTGCAGGTTTAAATCCCGGTGTTTGTGTGGCTCTGGGAACTATAACCGGCTGCTTCGGTGGCGTGCTGCGCGATATTTTGCTGAACAATATTCCGCTGATTTTTCAAAAGGAGGTATACGCGACAGCTTGTATCGTTGGAGGAACTTTATATGTTTTGTTGCTCAATCACCTTAGCACAGATATTTTAGAATTAATAGCCGTTGTGGTGGTGTGCGCTATCCGTATTATTGCCGTGAAATATAAATTATCGTTACCTAAACTATATGCCTGAAACCACTGCCAATTTTCAGGCAACTGAAAACATAGGCGACAAACATAAATTACTAGGGCTAGACAACCTGCGGGCTATCGCCATTTCCTACGTGCTGCTTTTCCATTACCAGTTTTTCGGTCACCCGGCATGGGTAAGAAAGGTTGCAAGGTTTGGCTGGTCTGGTGTTGATCTTTTCTTTGTGCTGAGTGGTTTCCTGATAACCGGTCAGTTATTTGCTACCATTGCGAAAGGTGGCAAGATATCTTTAAGTGAGTTCTTTATCAAACGTTTTTTCAGGATCATTCCGCCATTTTTAGTAGTAGTGATTTTATATGTTTCCCTACCTTCTGTGAGAGAATGGGGGCACTTATCCCCCCTGTGGCGGTACCTGACTTTCACCCTCAACTTTGGCCTCAATTTAAAAGAAGAGGGAACATTCTCGCATGCGTGGTCGTTGTGTGTGGAGGAGCAGTTCTACCTTGTTCTGCCTTTGATGTTTTTGCTGTTTAGTTATTTAAAGGCTGGAAAAAAAGCGATCTATGTGATCATCGCACTATTTCTTGGAGGATTTATAATCCGACAATGGAACTGGAACCACTTTATTGTCCCTGTTTTGGATGACGATAATTACGGAGCATATTGGAACGAATATATCTATTATCCTACATACAACCGTTTGGATAGTCTCCTAGTTGGCGTAAGTATTGCGGGAATTTATACCTTCTATCCAAAAATTAAAGAATGGATCAATGCACGATCCAATTGGGTGTTGTTGATTGGGGTAGTATTATTGGTCATCGCTGGATTCATTTGCAAAGGATATTCCACTTATAATACGGGGATGTGGGGTTTCCCGTTGGTTGGCTTATCGTATGCGTTGATACTGGCAGCAGTGGTTTGTCCGTCAAGCTTTGTTTATCATTTTAAATCATTTGTTACAAGCTGGCTGGCTACTTTATCCTATTCCATTTATCTCTCGCATAAAATTGTGATTCATGTAACTCAAAATTGGCTGAGCAGTTTAGGCATGAATAAGGATAGCAACCTGATGATGCTGGTCAGTATGATTGCTGTGGTTGCAGCAGCTTTGGTTATGCGCTATGCGATCGAACAGCCTGCATTGGTGTTGAGAAATAGGATTTTGGGAAAGATTAAAGTAAGAAAAGAATTGCGTGAGGCTGTCGCTTTTGAAAGTTAGTCCTTCCTTTCCTTCACGATCACAAAAACATCCTCATTGTCCTTCTTCATGAGGTATTTTTCGCGGGCGAATTTTTCGAGCTTTTCTTTATTGGAGGTTAGTTCATCCAGGTCCTGGTGAACTTTGGCAGTTTCTTTCTGGTAAAAATCGCGCTCTTGTTTCAGTTTGCTAACCTGCTGATGGTATTCCCACTGCGAAAACAGGTCATTACGGTCGAAGAAAACCATCCAAACCAGGAATATGGAAGAAACCAGGAAGTATTTATTTCTGAAGAGGTTTAAAAAGCGCTTCATCCCAATCGCGTAATTTTCGTTTAAAGCTATTTAATTTATTTGAATGGTGCAAGTGTTTGTTGATTGGTTGTATTAGTTGAACTGGTTATATTAGTTGTATTGGTTAGTGAAGGGTTTAACCACTTCAACCAATACAACTGCTACAACCAATAAAAACCAAAATTACCTATTCCCACGCGACTTATTCCCACCAAATCTCCTCTTACCATCCCGATGCCCTGATGTTCCTTTGTTACGCTGGCTGGAAGCAGGCCGTTGTCCATTTTGTGCCATTTGTTTGGCAATTCCTTGCTTATGCGCGATGGCTGCAGCATTCATTGGGTAAGGATGCGTTTCGGTTACAGGTATCTGCTTTCCAATCAGCTTATGAATGTCCCTGATGTATTCCATTTCCTCTTCATCGCAGAAAGAAAAGGCAATACCATCTGCCCCCGCTCTGCCTGTACGACCGATACGGTGCACATAAGTCTCAGGAATATTAGGTATTTCGTAGTTGATCACGTGGGTCAGCTCGTCAATATCAATACCACGTGCGGCAATATCTGTAGCGATCAACACCCGTGTTGTGCGGTTTTTGAAGTTGGTTAGTGCACGCTGCCTGGCATTTTGCGATTTGTTACCATGGATAGCTTCGGCCGTGATGCCAACCCTGGTAAGGTCTTTTACTACTTTATCTGCGCCATGCTTGGTACGGGTAAATACCAAAGCAGTTTTGATGGATTTATCACCAAGTAAGTGGATCAGCAACGATTTCTTGTTATTCTTCTCCACATAATAAAGCGTCTGTTGAATTGTATCCGCAGTAGACGATACCGGGGTAACTTCTACTTTTTCTGGGTTCCTCAATATCGTATCAGCTAATTGCTGTATCTCCTTAGGCATAGTTGCCGAGAAAAACAACGTTTGCCTTTTTTGCGGCACTTTGGCGATCACCTTTTTTACATCGTTCACGAAACCCATATCCAGCATGCGGTCGGCTTCGTCGAGTACCAACATTTTAATATGGTCCAGTCTCACATAGCCCTGGTTCATCAGGTCGAGCAGACGGCCGGGAGTAGCAGTCAATATATCCACGCCGCGACGCAAGGCATCAACCTGTGGATTTTGTGATACCCCGCCGAAGATCACCAAATGTTTTAAACCCGTATGGCGACCGTAAGCCGCGAAGCTTTCGTCGATCTGTATAGCTAGCTCGCGGGTTGGGGTTAATATGATTGCCTTGATGGTCTTTTGTTCTTTATGCTGAAGCCTGTCCTGATGCAATAATTGCAAAATAGGTATGGCGAAGGCGGCTGTTTTTCCGGTGCCGGTTTGCGCGCAGCCTAACAGATCCTTTTGTTGTAATACAATTGGAATAGCTTGCTGCTGTATAGGCGTAGGTGTGGTATATCCCTCTGTTTTTAGGGCCCTGAGGATAGGCTCAATTAATTTTAAATCTTGAAATGACATGTAATGTATCTATGTAATAATGCTAACGCGAATGCATAAGCGGATCTGAAGAGTCTCGTCTGGGAATGATCAAAGCCGTAAGCGAACGGGTATTGTTGGCGGCAAAGGTACGTTTTTTTATTGAGGTTGAGTTAAATGGCATTTGTGGAGCTAATTACCGATTTTCAAAGAGGCGAATCCGACCAATAAACAAATCGTCGTCTTATTGAGTATGAACTAATCTTTAAATTAAAATTTCTATTTTCACCCTTACCAATCACAATTGAAAGATGAAGAAAATATTGCTTTTACCTGCCCTTAGCGTCATTGTTTTTGCATCATGCGTCGGTAAAGCTAAAGTCGACCCGATTAAGCCGGCTTTTGCAGATACCATTTCAGCTACGATTGATGGTGTGCCTGAAAATTTTAATTCGTTTGATACCATCCGTTATAACAATCCAAACTCACTATATTTTTCCGGTACGAATGCTGATAATGCCGATAAGATGATCTTGATACTGGGTAGCAACGGCAACAGCATTGATACCGGAGCTTATACCAGCGTTTACGGAGGACCAAAAGGCTCAGAAATATTGTACGGAGTGGGACCAGGCAATACCGCCAACAACTATTATTATACTTATGATATCAGCGGTGGCGCTTCTTTTGATGCAATAGTAAGGGTTACGTCCATTAGCAGTTCAAATATCAAAGGCACTTTCAGCGGCACGGTGGTTCAGGAGTCTTCTGTTTTGACGGCAAGCCCGGTAATCAAAACGATTACTAATGGGAAGTTTAATTTGGCTATTAAACATTAATTTAGAATGTTAATTAGCCTGAACCTATAAATTATCATTTGAGGATTTTATAATATTTTCCAAATCTTTCCAGATAGAAAGTAAAACGGTGGGTTCACTTTTGGCTCGCTCAATTATTTTTTTGCCGTTTTCGCTAAGAAAGTATTTTCCAGATTCTTTGACTACAAGATTTTTACTTGTTAGCCACCTTATGGAATTTTGCAATTCTTTTTGAGTCGGAACTGCGTGATTAATCCCATCGGCAATTGTGGATATGCTGTCCAGTTTTGCAGGAGTTACTTCTGATGCCAATGATATAGCTAAAAATATCCACGAAATAGTTTTTATTTCATCCATTTATATAATGCTAGCACGTCTAAAGGTAGAATTTCTAAAAAATATTATTGTTTGACAATAAAAAAGCCCCGGTCTCCCGAGGCTTCGTATTTTTCTAAACAAGATTATAAAGATTAAAAAACTTACAGGATGATCTTGTTAATCCTAAAATCCAGTAATCGTGTTCTATCTTTTCGCGTATTTAAAGTTCTTGCCGATAAACTTAGCGCTTGGGCCCAGTTCTTCTTCAATACGCAGCAATTGGTTGTATTTTGCGATCCTGTCTGAACGTGAGGCAGAACCGGTTTTGATCTGTCCGCAGTTCAGGGCTACAGCTAAGTCGGCAATAGTTGAATCTTCAGTTTCGCCTGAGCGGTGACTCATTACCGAAGTGTAACCGCTGGTTTGTGCCAGTGAAACTGCGTTGATGGTTTCGGTTAACGAACCTATCTGATTTACTTTTACCAGGATAGAGTTACCGATATGCTCATCAATACCTCTTTGTAAACGTTTTACATTGGTTACAAACAGGTCATCACCAACTAATTGAATTTTATCACCAACTTTATCGGTTAATAATTTCCAGCCATCCCAATCATCCTCAGCCATGCCGTCCTCGATAGAAATGATCGGGTATTTAGCTGCTAATTCAGCCAGGTAATCAGCTTGCTGAGCGCTTGTGCGAACAGCACCTTTGTCACCTTCAAATTTAGTATAGTCGTATTTGCCGTTTACATAAAACTCAGAAGCAGCACAGTCAAGGGCTAAGCAAATTTGTTCGCCTGCTTTGTAACCAGCTTTCTCAATAGCTTTCAGAATAGTTTCAGCAGCATCTTCTGTTCCGTCGAAAGTTGGTGCAAAACCGCCTTCGTCACCTACAGCAGTTGAAAGACCGCGGTCGTGTAAGATCTTTTTTAGATTGTGGAACACTTCAGAACCCCAGCGCAATGCCTCAGAGAATGAAGGAGCGCCAACCGGCATGATCATAAATTCCTGGAACGCGATAGGTGCATCAGAGTGAGAACCGCCGTTGATGATGTTCATCATCGGAATAGGCAATGTATTAGCATTTACACCACCAATGTAGCGGTAAAGCGGTTGGCGGCTTTCCTGCGCAGCAGCTTTAGCAACAGCTAAAGAAACACCAAGGATAGCGTTTGCACCTAATTTACCTTTGTTTTCGGTGCCATCAAGTTCGATCATCAAGGCATCGATAGCGTTTTGTTCGAAAACGTCAACACCTTGCAGTTCTTTGGCAATAATATCGTTTACGTTAGCAACGGCTTGTAAAACGCCTTTGCCCATATATTTTGATTTGTCGTTATCACGAAGTTCAACAGCTTCATGCGCACCGGTTGAAGCGCCAGAAGGGACAGCAGCACGGCCCAGAGCGCCATTTTCTGTTAAAACATCTACTTCGATAGTCGGGTTACCACGCGAGTCGAGTATCTGGCGGGCGTGAACGTCAATAATTAAGCTCATCTTAAATTGATTTTATTAGGAATTGAAATTTAGTTAGTGTCAAATGTACACTAAATGTAGTTTACTTTCCAAATATACAAATGATATTAAGTTTAGCTCAAATAAAAATTTAGGATTACACAGATTTAATATAATGATTACATGAATTGGTTGGGCGTTATACGTTTTAATGGGTTATACTTCATGCGTTTTACGTGGTACGTTTTGAATTGGGGTTTAAACGTATAACGTATTATGTCAAACGTAAAAAGCTATTCCCACTTAAACGTCTTCACCGCAACAACATATACGCCGACAAACCATATGCCAAGGATCAGTAGTTGATGGGATACCTCAGTCAACGATGCTCCCTCAAAAGCCACTTTACGCATGGCTTCGTTCAGGTGGGTTAATGGTAATACCCTGCTAATGTGTTGCAGCCAGCCTGGGAATGCAGCTGTTGAAAAGAATGTACCTGATAACAGGAATTGCGGCAAGGTGATAATGTTAGAGAATGGCGGTACCGAGCTTTCATTCTTGGCAACGCCGGATATGGTAAAACCAAAGCCCATAAAAATGATTAGCCCGATGGCAGATAGGATCAGCATATTGATGACCGTGGTAAAGCCATGTATCAATGTAAAATTAAAAGCGTAATGGCCAATTGCTATAATGAACAATGCACCCGCCAATGCAAATACAATACGTGCCAATGCTTCACCCAGAACAATGCTGTAACGTTTTACAGGAGTAGCGAAGAATCGTTTGATCACCAGTGTTAAACGCAGGCTCAGGAATACGAATGCCGTACCGAAAACCCCGCTGCTCAGTAATGAAAAACCCAGCATGCCCGGAAGAATGAAATCAATATAACGATACTCACGCCCTTGTATAGTGGTTTCTTTTACTTCGGCTAATTGCGGCTGTTCTTTCATCATCGCATTCATCTGGTAAAGGATGTTATTTAAAGCAGATTTTAGAATAGCACCTTTAGACGATGCTTTGGTATATTGTACATTAATAGTATACGCAGGCTGATTCAAGGGAGTGCTTTTGGGAAGCGCCGACAGTGGCGGATATATAACCCAGCCGTTGCCATGTTTTTTAATATCCAATATCGCATCGATAGAACCCTTTGAAAGATTTTTATTCATTTCATTAGTCGATTGATCTTTGATCAAATTCAACATTTGATTCTTTTTCAGCACCTTGTAAATAATGGTGGTTGTATCACAATCTTTAGCCACACCCACATCAACCGTAACACCGCTGCCGCCAATATTGGCAAATACCACAATAAATATTAACGGGAACACCAAACTAAACACCACGGCCGAAGGGCTGCGTAATATCGACCGTAAACTGGCTTTGGCTATAGCCAGCGTTGCTTTTGTATTACTATAAGGTTTATTGTTAGTCATTTGTCAATGGTCAATGGTGAATAGTCAATAGTGAATGGTGAATATGATGTGTTTGCTAACTGCCAACTTATTCCTCCCGCCATTCCTTGCCGGTTAGGTTGATGAATACGTCTTCCAGGTTGGCCAGTTTTACCTGTTTCGGGCGTTCAAAACCGCCGGCTACCAGTTTATCTATAAAATTATCCGGTGTGTCAATGCCGATCACATGGCCGCCATCAATGAAGGCAACACGATCACACAGTACTTCAGCCTCGTCCATATAGTGTGTGGTAATTACCACCGTGGTTCCGTTGGCGCGTATTTCGCGGATCAGGTCCCATAAATTACGACGGGCCTGCGGGTCTAGGCCGGTAGTCGGCTCATCCAAAAATATAATACGCGGGTCGTTAATCAATGTAGTTGCAATAGAAAAACGTTGCTTTTGTCCGCCGGACAGATCTTTATATTTTGCTTTGGCTTTTTCGGTAAGGGCCACTTTTTCGAGCATCTCCATTGGCGTTTTGTTGATGCCATACAGACCCGAGAAAAGCTCGATCAGCTCAGATAAATTTAGGTTAGGATAATACCCCGCAGCCTGTAACTGCACACCAATGCGCTTTTTGATATCATCTGCATCTTTGTCGATCGAAAAGCCATCGACAGAAATCTCCCCAGAGGTTTTGTCACGAAGGGTTTCAATGATCTCGAGTGTAGTGGTCTTGCCTGCGCCGTTGGGGCCAAGCAGCCCGAATATTTCGCCTTCATAAACCTCAAAGCTGATATCATTTACAGCAGTGAAATCGCCGTATTTTTTCACCAGGTTTTTTACAGTGATAATCGGTTTGTTTACCATGCTGTAAAAATGATACAGAAAAATGGAATATCAATAATATTTTCGGTGAATAGCGTAATTTTTACGGTAAAGATTTTTATGTAGTACGTTTTACGTTTTACGTTTTTTGCAGAATGTAATTTGAAAAAGTAAAGAGGAGGAAAAGTCTGTTCCGGTCAGGAGGGTAACCAGATTGGTAAGTCGTGCTGCCTGGTCAGCTCAGCAGGTTAGCAAACGAGCGCGTGAACGCTTCCATTCGCTCGATTAAAAAGTTTGAAAAATGTGTTAATGTCTTCATGGTACTTCTATTATGCAAAATAACAGAACGTGTATTAAGCGTTCTGTTAATCTGTGTTAAATTATTATTGCGTTATTTTAATTGAGAGAATCAAGATTCAGGAACCAGGAGCCAAGAAGGTCTGTGAGTTATTTTTATCTTGATTCTTGTCTCTTGCTTCCTGACTATAACGAAGTATTACTTAACCAAATGACCTAAAGTGTGGATCACGGCACTAAGGTGATGAAGGGTCTCGGTTGCCAGATGAATAAGCTGAATAAGCAGAATAGTTTTCATGATATTGTTTTGTTTTGTGGTACAAATATGGCCTCGCCTACAAAAAAGCGTGAGGGCTATTAGGCGAACAGCGGAAAATCGTCGGTGAATTGAGGAAGCGAATTGGATGAGTTGGCGGAAATCGCCGGGGAGTACATAAATAACTAAAAACGGATGTCATTTCGAAGCTGCAAGGGTGGGAGCGTGTGATGGCGCAGGTGAGAAATCTTCTTCATCATGCATCGGCGTGATACAGGGCGTTGAAGATTTCTCCTCGTTGGCTCCTACACATCCTCTACAACTCGTCGAAATGACAAGATTTTTTAATGTTTGGGGACCTATTTCTCAATAATCAGTATACAAACTAGCATTAAATCTCTTTGCCAAAAGCCCGGTTGCTTTTTCAGTATCTATATCCACAACCAGCACGCCGACTTCTGAGTAAGGCTGATGAGCAACACAATTTCCATCAGGATCGATCACACAAGTAGCCGATTCGGGATATTTCATGGTATAGTTGCAGGCGGCGTAATAAATAGTGTTTTCCATAGCCCGCATCATGATGGCTTTTTCGTAGTATGGGTTGTTTTTATTACCCCATTCATACAGCTTATCGCCATGGGTATCGTTACCGGTGCAATGCGGATGGAACACAATTTTAGCATCTCTTCTGGCCGACCATCTTACAGATTCCGGATAGCGAAAGCCTTCGTGGCAAATGGTAATTCCAAATTTAACGCCATTTACTTCAAATATACTTTTCTCATTTCCGGGAATAAATAGTTCATCTTCAGTTGGCGGTGATAACTGGTTTTTGGTTTGACGACCTAGTACTTCTCCGTTTGCCGATATCACCCAGGCTACATTTAATATACCATCGGGGTAGTCCCAATCCATGGGGATGATGACAGCAATAGCGTTTTCCTTCGCCATAGCGCAAACGCTTTTCAGCGCGGCTTCCAGTTTGGCCGGTGAATGCGCTTCAACTTCAAAACCAACGCCACGCAAGCCGGGGATATAAGATTCAGGAAAGCAAACGATTTCTGCTTTTTGTGTCGCTGCCTCTTTTATCATTTTATCAACCCATTGCAGGCCGTCTTCTATTGATTTTGGGAAAGGAGGGGAGGCTAAGGCAATCTTCATAAACTATATTCGAATTAATCAGGGGTTGGCCAAATCTATAAAAATAAAAAAGGCGGGAAAAATCTCCCGCCGTTAAGTTTGTTTCTTATTGCATCAGCTTGATGAAATCATCAAACAAATATCTTGAGTCGTGCGGGCCCGGTGATGATTCAGGGTGATATTGTACCGAGAATGCTTTCTTGCCCTTTACGCGGATACCTTCTATCGACTGGTCGTTCAGGTTCACGTGGGTGATCTCTACTTTATCAGACGCACGAACCGCTTCAGGTACCACACCAAAACCATGGTTTTGTGAAGTGACCTCGCAATGATTGATAATGATATTTTTCACCGGGTGGTTCAAGCCGCGGTGACCGTTGAACATTTTCTGAGTCGGGATATCATTAGCCAATGCCAGCAACTGGTGACCAAGGCATATACCGAACATCGGTTTTTCGGATTTTAATATATCTTTTACGGTTTCAACAGCATAAGGCATAGCGGCCGGGTCGCCGGGACCGTTGGAAACGAAGTAACCATTTGGCGCAAAATCTTTTTCCATTTCCTCGAAGCTGGTCTTAGCCGGAAATACTTTTGCATATACATCGCGGTCGTCAAAGTTGCGCAGGATGTTTTTCTTAACACCTAAATCCAGAACTGCAACACGATATTTAGCACTCTCTTCACCGTAAGTGTAAGTCTCAGCAGTAGTAACCTGCGATGAAAGCTCCAGTCCATCCATTGACGGTACATCGGCCAATTTTAATTTCAGTTCTTCAATATCCAATATTTCAGAAGAGATAATGGCGTTCATTGCACCTTTATCGCGGATATGACGCACCAGTTGGCGGGTGTCGATGTCAGAGATTGATACAATATTTTGCTCCTGGAAATAATCCTGGATAGATTCATCGGCTTGTTTGCGGGTATAATAAATGTTATAGTTTTTGCAAACTAAGCCTGCTATCTGTATACGTTCTGATTCAACTTCAGCTTTAGCGATACCATAATTGCCGATATGCGCATTGGTGGTTACCATGATCTGACCGAAATAAGATGGGTCGGTAAAAATCTCCTGGTAGCCGGTCATCCCGGTATTAAAACATATTTCGCCGGTAGTGGTGCCTATCTTTCCGGCAGCTTTGCCATAAAATACAGTTCCGTCAGCCAGTAATAATACTGCGGGTAACTTGGTGAAGTTGGTGATCATAGTAATAAAAAAATGAATGGTTAAAGAGCCGGTCAGACTGAGGTTCAGCTCCGTGAAAGCAGTTGTAAGAAGTGCAATGGGCAACTACCAGATTCACGGCGCAAAGATAGGATTTCATTTCGGAATTCGGAAGTGGGATTTCGGATTTTTTAAATTGTATAAAACCTGGCTTTGTGAATATCATAATTCCGAAATCGAAATTCCGAATTCCGAAATAATCATACCTTTACCCATCCAAATAAAACCAGCATGTCTGTAAATAAAGAGATCAAACGGGTTACTACCAATACCTTACAGGAGATGAAACAACGCGGCGAGCGTATATCTATGCTTACCGCTTATGATTATTCCATGGCAACCATTGTGGATGCTGCCGGAACAGACATTATCCTGGTGGGCGATTCGGCCTCGAATGTAATGGCAGGACATGAAACTACCTTGCCTATCACGCTCGACCAGATGATCTATCATGCCTCGTCTGTTGTTCGCGCAGCTAAAAGGGCATTGGTTATTGTTGATCTGCCTTTTGGCTCGTACCAGGGCAATTCTAAGGAGGCGCTTAACTCGGCTATCCGTATCATGAAAGAAGCTGGTGCGCATGGTGTGAAGATTGAGGGTGGCGTGGAGATATCCGAATCAGTAACACGTATCCTTACAGCCGGTATCCCGGTAATGGGGCACCTGGGTTTAACACCGCAATCGATCTATAAATTCGGAACTTATACCGTAAGGGCAAGAGAAGAGGCAGAAGCTCAAAAGCTTCGTGAAGACGCTATAAAATTGCAGGAACTGGGTTGTTTTGGTATCGTGCTGGAAAAAATACCTGCGCAACTGGCAAAAGAAGTAGCCGAAAGCGTGAGCATTCCTATTATAGGTATCGGCGCAGGCAAATATTGCGATGGACAGGTTTTAGTGATCCACGATATGCTGGGCCTGAACAAAGGATTTAAGCCAAGATTTTTGAGGCAATATGCCGATCTTTATACTGTGATGAACGATGCGATAAAGCATTATATAGAAGATGTGAAATCGGAAGATTTTCCGAATGAGAAAGAGCAGTATTGATGTGCAGATTTACGGATATGCAGATGTGCAAATGCGTAGATACGAAGATGTGAGGATGATAAATCAAAATTAAGAATTAATTGTTCAGCACTATGAACCTTTAATTATCAGCCACCTAGAACCAATGGGCAAAGTATACATTAAATATGTAAACCAGGAGATCACGGACAAGGATATTATTTATGAAGATAACCACCTGATCGCTGTGAATAAACGTGCAGGGGATATTGTGCAGGTAGATGATACCGGGGATGAGTCGCTCGACGAAAAAGTTAAAAAATACATCGCCAAAAAATACAACAAACCTAACGGAGCTTTCCTGGGTGTGGTGCATCGTTTGGACCGCCCGGTAAGCGGCCTGATCATGTTCGCCAAAACGAGTAAAGGACTCGACCGGATGAACAATCTTTTCAAACGTCGCGAGATACAAAAGACCTACTATGCAGTTGTACGCAAACGACCTGAACCGACAGAAGGCAAGCTGGTGCATTGGCTGCTAAAAAATCCGCAGAAGAATGTCACCAAAGCTTACGATCAGGAGGTGCCCGGTAGTCAGCGCTCAGAGCTGAGTTATAAATTGGTGGGGGAGCTGGATGGATATTATTTGATTGAAGTGAACCCAATTACAGGCCGCCCGCACCAGATCAGGGTGCAATTATCAACCTTAGGTTGCCCGATAGTGGGTGATAATAAATATGGTTATCCGCGTGGAAGTTTAAAAAATAGTATCAGTCTGCATGCACGGCGGTTGAAGTTCATTCACCCCATCAAATTAGAGCCCGTTGAAATAGTCGCCGAATTACCTAAAGATGGTTTTTGGGAGAAGTTTGCGGGGATGATTGAATAGAAGTTAGACTTTATCACTATATTTGATATATGAGTTTGCAGTATATTTCAGATAGCACAGGTAAAACAGCTGGCGTATTTATTCCTATTAATGAATGGAACGAGCTAAAAAGCAAGTTCAAAGGAATAGAAACGGAAGAATTAGATATTCCGAAGTGGCACGTAGATATATTGAACGAGCGATTGATAGACTACAAAAAGAACCCCGGACAAGCCCTTGACTTTGATGACGCAATGGATGACATTGAAAAAGGTCTGTAATGTACAAAGTCATCATATTGCCTGTTGCCAAACAGGATGTTAAAGAGGCCGCGAATTGGTATAATACGAGACAAGTTGGCCTTGGTAAGCGTTTTGCAAACCAAGTTCGTGAAAAAGTAAATCAGATTAAGCAAAATCCTTATTCTTCTGTCAATAGGTACCAAGAGGTAAGAACTGCTGTATTGGATGTATTCCCTTTTATGATACACTATTTGATTGATGCCGATCACGAGTTGGTGATTATAACAGCTGTTTTACATACCAGTCGGAACCCTGACTTATGGAAATCTGATGTGAGATGAAATAATAAAATACTCGACTTATTATGCAACCTTACATCATACAAGCACTCGCTTCAACAACGCCTCCGCTATCTCATTAAAATGCTCGCAAATAGCGGAAACGTGCCCATCATTCGGGTAGGATACTAATCTTGCATTGGGTATTCGCGGCACCATCCATTCCACTACCTGTACAGGGACAGTGTTATCTTCTTTTCCATGAAAAAAAGTGATCGGAAACCTGATCATACCTAATTCAAATCCTAATGGACGGATAGGCAGCCTCACATCCATCGCTACGCCATTCATATCGCGGAATGTTTCTTCCACACCTTGTTTTGATAAGGCAAGCCTGTTGTTTTGCTTAAAAGTCTCGAAATCGGCTTTGGGCATGTTTTTTTCAAACCGGGTCAAAATATCCTTGTCTGACATTTCCCTATACGCCTTCATCTTCTTGAGAACGATAGGCAGCAGGAATGGAAATTTATCAGCTACGTTCCAAAAGATGCGATGTTTCAGGTCGAGATTGTTTTTTACTTCGGGCTGGTTCATTTGCCCGGCACCTGAAACAATAACTGCTGACAATAGTCGCTCCGGTATTTCTAACGCACAGGTTAATGTATAAGGTGCACCGCCAGAGTAACCAAGGATGGCGAATTTATCGATGCCTAAATGATCGGCTAACGCAATAGTATCATCTACCCAGTCAAAAAATGTCCTGTTCTTATGTCTGTCGGATTGTCCCATGCCGGGTCGACTTGGTGATATAATGCGGAGATTATGTTTTAAAAATTGTTCTTCGCCGATCATTGCAGGCTCAAGGCAGGAAGAGGGTGTGCCGTGAAAATACATTACCGGATAGCCGTCGCTTTTCCCAAACTCCACATAGCTGAGTCGTCGTCCGTCGGGAAGGGTGAGAAATCGAAAATCGGTCATAAAGGCCCTAAAGATATAGTTTTGGAGGATAACAATCTTATAGGGTTATAGTTGTTGCACTTTCTCCCATATTTTATCATCTACCCAAATACCTTCTTCAAGATTTTTCTTGCGTGTGCGTAAAGTATTCTCCCCGGGGTAAAGAATTTCACCGCCATCGCCTTCAGTGCGACTGCTTTTGGTGTATTCCAATATGTTTTTGATGATGGCCTCCGTTTGCGGTCCGTTATCCGGTTTGATACAAATAAACACCTGCGATACCCCCGATTCCGATCCTCCGCGCGTAACGTCGCCTGTTGAACGACCCTGACTTAAAACCGTAGCCAGCAAATCAAGCATTAATGATAACCCCGAACCTTTCCAGAAACCAATAGGCAATGGCCGTACGGATTCAATTATCTCTCCGGGATCATTGGTTAGCTTACCATCTTTATCATATCCGCCGGGTAAAGGTAGTTTCTCATTTTTTGATTTGTAAAGATTCAGCTTGCCAAATGAATATTGGGAAATGGCCATGTCCAATACAATATGCCCTTCCTTTCGCGGCACGGCAATCACTAATGGATTATTACCTAATCGCGGATCAATACCACCCCAGGGCGGCATATTGGCAATGGTATTGGTAAAACATATGCCGATTAAACCAGCCTCGGCAGCCTGCCATCCGTAGCTTCCGCCGCGCATCCAGTGGTTGGTGTTTTTGATGGATACACAACCAATGCCATTTTCATGTGCCAAACTAATCGCCCTGCCCATGCAAAAAGTTGCATTTAGCGGACCGATACCCATGTGACCGTCCCATTGTTCAATGGCGTCAAAGCCTCCTGTCCTGATGGGTCTTACATTGGGAATGACAAGGCCATTCTTTACATACTCTATAAAAGTAGGAAAGCGGTTTAATCCATGCGTGTACACACCATCCCGGCTGTTTTCTGCAAAAATGGTTGCACTTTTATCCGCATGCTCTTCATCAAAATTGAGGGAAAGCAGAACGCGTTTGAATTCGGATTTTAGTTTTTCGAAGGAGACTTTCATGGTAGTCAAAAGTCGGAAGTCTTAAGCCTAAAGTCAATAGCTGTAAGTCGAAAGTCTTAAGGTGGAGATTGAATTTAGATCGATAGTTAAACTAAACAGGAATTTTTACAGTTATATACTCACTGTAATGCCAGTGTGGCATTGATTTCTTACTTTTGCGCAGGTATATAAATGAAATTTAAGATCCGGTTATTACTTCTGTTTGCTATAGTGGCGGTGGGTTTGATGGTCAATTCATGCCAGAAAACGAAACAAGACTATATTGCAACGCTGATTGCCCAGAACCAATGGCAATTGTCGTCGGCACAGGTTACCACCTACATTGGCTCCACCCAAACGAGCCAGTTGACGCTGGATACCTCATGCCTGGTGACCCAAATATTTAAGTTTAATACCGATAATACCTGCAGCTATACCAACTTTGATTGCCTGACACAGGCGACGAAAGGCACCTGGACATTATCGCAGGATAAGCTTTTCCTGAATGTAAATATGATCGCAAAAGATACCATAGCAAGACCTGGGGATACAACAACGCATTCCAAGCCGTTTCAAACAGCCAGGATCGTTAACCTGGGGCAATATTCACTGGTGTTGCAAACAGGTGATCTGGAAACTTATTATTCTCCCACACAAAAGAGGGTGGTTTATCAATGGGGCTTTGTAAGGGTAAAATCGCAATAATGTGTTGTTTAACAGTATCAAAATTTTATATTTGAGTCGTGTTAAAGGCATTTTGAACAATTTGTAAGAAACGCCAGGATAAAACTGAAATAAAGCGGCTAATCTATTAAGGGCCTTATTGCCGCCGAAACGATAATATCAATGAAAAAAAGGATCGCTATTTTTGCTTCCGGTTCGGGATCAAATGCCCAAAAAATAATGGAGCATTTCAAACGTAATTCCGAAGCCGAAGTAGTACTGATACTTACCAATAATCCGCAGGCCTACGTGCTGCAACGCGCCGATAATTTCGAGATCCCGTCGCACATATTTACCCGCGAGGAGTTTTATCAATCAGATGCAATCATCAAATTATTAAAAAATCTGCAGGTCGATCTGATCGTTTTGGCCGGTTTCCTGTGGCTTGTTCCTGAAAATCTGCTTAAAGCGTTCCCAAATAAGATCATCAACCTACACCCTGCCTTATTACCCAAATACGGCGGCAAAGGCATGTATGGCGATCACGTACATAAAGCCGTTCTGGCAGCCAGGGAAGATGAGTCAGGTATTACCATCCATTTTGTAAACGAGAAATTTGACGAAGGCGAGATACTGCACCAGTCACGCTTCAAGATCGAACCGGGAGATACTTTAGAGATGCTCAAATTCAAAGGCCAGCAACTGGAGCATCAGCATTTTCCGAGGGTAATAGAGAGTTTGCTCCGCAAAATGAAGAGTTGAGGACCTGGCATTAAAAAATATACACTCTTGTCATTTCGACGAACGTAAGGGAAAAGCGGCGGGGTGAGGAGAAATCTTATACTCCTGCAAAGTCTGCGAGCCGCCTGTACAAGATTTCTCTTCGCACCCACATCACATTGCCATAGCTGCTCATCGAAATGACATTGTAGTAATTTTCATTTATCCTGAAAAAAAACTAATCTCTAACCTCCAATCTCTAATCTCTAATCACTACCTTTGCGGCTTTAAAAATCCCGTGTCCATGAGCCATCCTGTTCAAATTAAAAACGCTTTAATTTCAGTTTATTACAAAGACAATCTTGAACCCATTATCCACGAGCTGAGCCGCCTCGGAGTGAACATTTACTCTACTGGTGGAACGGAAACTTTTATCCGCAGCTTAGGTGTTGACGTGATCGCAGTTGAAGACCTGACTTCCTATCCATCTATTTTAGGCGGACGTGTAAAAACCCTGCATCCAAAGGTATTTGGTGGTATACTGGCAAGAAGAAACTTTGAAAGCGATGAGCAGCAATTGGCTCAATACGAAATACCGGAGATTGATTTGGTTATTGTTGACCTGTATCCATTCGAAGAAACTGTAAAATCAGGCGCAGGCCAGGATGATGTTATCGAGAAGATCGATATCGGTGGTATCTCCCTTATCCGTGCTGCAGCTAAGAACTTTAAAGATGTAGTGATCTTAGCATCAAAAGATGATTATGTAGAACTAGGCGAGATATTGAAAACCCAGGATGGTAAAACCACCATCGATCAGCGTCGTTCATTTGCGCAACGTGCATTTAATATTACCTCGAACTACGATACGGCCATTTTTGAATACTTTAACCAGGAAGAACAATTGCCTGTATTCAAACAAAGCATTCAAAAAAGCCAGACTTTACGTTATGGCGAAAACCCGCATCAAAAAGGTGTATTCTATGGTAATCTTGATGCTATGTTCACTAAATTGCATGGTAAAGAGCTATCTTACAATAACCTGGTTGACGTAGATGCTGCCGTTGCCCTGATCGATGAGTTTACTGAACCGACTGTCGCTATTTTAAAGCACACCAATGCATGTGGCATTGCCAGCCGTTCGTTTATAAAAGAAGCCTGGATTGATGCTTTGGCTTGTGACCCTGTTTCTGCTTTTGGAGGCGTTATCATTGCTAATGAAGAGATCGATGCAGAAACTGCAAGGGAGATCAACAAAATATTTTTCGAAGTATTAATTGCTCCTGCTTACACAGACGAGGCAGTACAGGTATTGCGCGAAAAGAAAAACCGTATTATCCTGATCCGCCAGCCGATTGAATTACCTTTAAAGCAATTTAAGACCTTGCTGAATGGCGTGATCGAACAGGATAAAGATTTGGTAGTTGAGGGCCCGGATCAGATGAAAGCGGTTACTGAAAAGCAACCAACCGGGCAGGAGCTGAAAGATCTGTTCTTCGCCAATAAAGTAGTAAAGCATACAAAATCAAATACCATAGTTTTTGCAAAAAATAATCAGTTGATGGCAAGCGGCGTTGGACAAACCTCTAGGGTTGATTCACTGAAGCAGGCAGTTATAAAAGCTGCTGAGTTTGGGTTCGACCTAAATGGCGCTGTAATGGCCTCAGACGCGTTTTTTCCGTTCAATGATTGTGTGCAATTGGCTGCAGAAGCAGGTATTACAGCAGTGCTACAACCAGGCGGATCGATCAAAGATCAGGACTCAATAGACATGGCAAATCAGAAAGGTATCTCCATGGTTATGACCGGAGTACGACATTTTAAACATTAATTAATAATAACACGTAATAAGTTGTGAATTTTAACGCTTTTAATAACAACTTGTAATTATTAAGTTATTTTTATACAACTTTACATATCTATTATTTGACAATCGCCAATGGGTCTTTTTAATTTTTTCACACAGGAAATAGCTATAGATTTAGGTACTGCAAATACCCTTATCATACATAATGACAAAGTAGTGGTTGACGAGCCATCCATCGTGGCATTTGACCGTACAACCAACAAGGTTATCGCCATTGGGAGACAGGCGATGCAAATGGAGGGTAAGACCCACGAAAATATACGCACGGTGCGCCCGTTGAAGGATGGTGTAATTGCCGACTTTAACGCTGCCGAGCACATGATACGCGGCATGATTAAAATGATCAACAAAGGCAAGGGCTGGTTTTTCCCGTCGTTGCGTATGGTGATCTGTATCCCATCGGGTATTACCGAGGTAGAAAAACGTGCCGTACGTGACTCGGCTGAAATTGCCGGAGCTAAGGAAGTTTACCTGATCCACGAGCCGATGGCTGCTGCTGTAGGTATCGGTATCGACGTGGAAGAGCCAATGGGTAACATGATCATCGATATCGGGGGTGGTACTACTGAAATTGCGGTTATCGCTTTGTCAGGTATCGTGTGTGACCAGTCTATCCGCGTTGCAGGTGATAACTTCGACTCAGATATTGTTCAATATATCCGTCGTCAGCATAACATCATGATAGGCGACCGTACTGCTGAAAAGATCAAAATAGAAGTAGGTTCGGCACTGCCGGAACTTGCTGATCCACCATCAGATTTTGCGGTACAGGGTCGTGACTTAATGACCGGCGTTCCAAAACAGATCATGGTTTCTTATACCGAGATCGCTCACTGCCTGGATAAATCTATATCAAAAATAGAAGAAGCGATATTGAAGGCGTTGGAAATTACGCCGCCTGAGCTTTCTGCTGATATTTACCAAACCGGTATTTACTTAACCGGCGGTGGTGCATTGCTGCGCGGTTTAGATAAACGTGTAGCAGCGAAAACCAAACTGCCTGTTCACGTAGCCGAAGATCCATTACGTGCAGTAGTTCGCGGAACCGGAACCGCATTAAAAAATATAGGGAACTTTAAATTCTTAATGCAGTAATTTTAGATTTGAGATGTTAGATATGAGATTTGAGACCGATTAGCTTATATTTAACATAGCAGCAGTTTCGAAAGATATCTCACATCTCAAATCTCATATCTCAAATCTGATCTAAACAATGCGTAACCTCCTGATATTTATCACCAAGTACAACGCATTTTTTCTGTTTATTATCTTCGAGATAAGTTCTCTTATCATTTATATCAAGTTCAATTCTTTTCAGAAGGCTTCTTTTATCAATTCAACCAATAAAGTAACAGGCACTTTATATGCCCAGGTTGACGAGTTGTATAGTTACCTGTCGCTTCGCGAAACCAATGACAGCCTGGCTAAAGAAAACGCCCGTCTAAGGGGGCAGCTGAAAGCATCATTCTACATTGATAGCGTTAATAAGAAAGAGGTTAAGGATACCATTTACAAACAGCAGTATACTTATGTTGAGGCAAAGGTTATCAATAATTCCACCAACCGGAGCAATAACTACATAACCATTAATCGCGGAAGTTTGCAGGGTGTAGGAAAAGGCATGGGCGTGATCTGTAGTTCGGGTATTGTGGGTAAGGTGGTGTTTGTTGGTCCGCATATGTCTATCGTGCAATCGCTTTTGCATAAGGACTCGCGGTTTAGCGCTATGCTGTCAAAGAATAAGGAAATTGGATACATTGAGTGGAGCGATGACCTCGATCCGCATAAAGGATTTTTGAAGGATGTGTCAAACAACGCTCAGCCGCATGTTGGGGAAGAGGTGGTAACCTCAGAGTTTTCGCTTTTCCCGGCAGGCATACCTATTGGTAAAGTAAGCAACCTGCGTACTAAGAATGGTGGTTTTGCCTTAAATATGGAAGTAAAGCTTGCTGTAGATTATGGCAAGCTGCAATATGTGAACGTAGTCATAAACAAATTTGCTGAAGAGCAGGCGGGACTGGAGGCGCAGCAAAAGAAAGATGAGTAGGGTTATATTAATCAATTTTTTGCGGTTTATATCGCTGATCTTTTTGCAGGTGTTTTTGCTGAAGAACATTACCCTGTACAACCTGTCTACGCCCTACCTGTACATCATGTTCATCCTGCTGTTGCCGTTTGAAACACCTAATATTTTGCTCTTTGCCCTGTCATTTTTAATGGGGATCATTATCGACTCATTTTACGACACACCGGGCCTGCATGCAGCCTCCTGCGTTCTGTTGGCATTCGTCAGAATATTATTTATCAGTATTACCGTTCAGAAAGAGGGTTTTGATAACGACCCTGAGCCAACCCTGAGCGTAATGGGTACGCGCTGGTTTTTTACCTATGCCCTGATACTGACCCTGGCCCATCACTTTTTTCTGTTCAACCTGGAAGTTTTTCGCCTATCCGAGATACCGTTTACACTAAGCCGCTTTGTTTTGAGTTCTATTTTTACGGTATTTTTGATGCTGCTTACAGGGTTTTTATTTTACAGAAAGAGGGAAAGGTAAATGAATAGTTTTTTTGAGCGGCGCTATATAATTGCAGGTATCTTTATTTCGCTTATCCTTATACTTCTTGCCCGGTTATTTTATATCCAGATTGTTGATGACCGGTATTTATTGTATGCCCAAAGCAACGTATTGCGGAAAGTTTACAAAAACCCTGCGCGCGGACCAATCCTCGATCGCAACAAAAAAATATTAGTACAAAATGAAGCCTTTTACGATATAATGGTAACACCTAACCTGGTGAAGCCTTTTGATACAGCATCTTTTTGTAAACTATTGGGCATTGATACAGCTGAATTTCGTAAACGATTTGAAAAGGCAATAAAATACTCGCCGCGCTTACAATCGGTTTTCGAAAAGCAGTTGTCGGCACAAGCCTTTGCAGCTATACAGGAACGCTTGTCGGAATTTCCTGGCTTTGACTCATCTCCGCGTTACCTGCGTACTTATCCTGATTCTGTTGCGGCGCAATTCCTAGGATACATCAGTGAGGTCACCGACAAGGATCTTAAGAAATCCGGCGGATACTATCATCCCGGTGACTTTATCGGAGTTGTTGGCGTCGAGCGTGCTTATGAAGATGTGTTACGCGGCCGTCGTGGCGTCGAAAATGACCTGGTTGATTCGCGCAGCAGGTTTAAGGGGCACTATGCTAATGGAGCCTACGATACGGCACAAATAGCGGGTGAACGCCTGACCTCATCCCTCGATCTTCGTATACAAAAGCTTGGTGAAAAGTTGATGACCAATAAGGTAGGAAGTATAGTTGCGATAGAGCCTTCAACAGGTGAAATACTTTGCTATGTAAGCAGTCCTACTTATAATCCAAACTTGCTTGTGGGTCACGAAAGAGGTAATAATGCAGCAGAGCTCTACAAAGATCCATATAAACCATTTTTTACGCGGCCGATTCAGGCTACTTACCCTCCCGGGTCGTCGTTTAAGCCACTGAGCGCTTTGATCGCGATGGAGGAAGGCGTGATTACACCGGAAACTACATATAATTGTCCCGGGTATTACTGGGCAGGAAATCACAAGGTTCCGTGTTTCCATGGAGAGCGACATGGCGTGGTAAACCTCGCCAGTGCTGTTGCCGAATCCTGCAACGGGTATTTTTCGATGGTATTTGAAAAGCTTATCAATTACAACGGGGCGAAACAGACTGGATCTACCTTTACCAACTGGCGCGGGAACGTAGCGAAGTTTGGATTAGGTTCGAGACTGGGTTTAGATATGCCAAGTGAAGGTAAGGGTAACTTACCTACCACTGCTCATTATGATAAAGTTTACCGCCCCGGAGGTTGGCGCTCAAGTACAGTGATTTCGTTGGCAATCGGGCAAGGCGAGTTGTTAGCAACACCATTGCAACTGGCTAATATTGAAGCAACTATTGCCAATCACGGATTTTATTATAAACCGCACCTGATCAAAGGTATCGGCGATAAGGAGATTATTAAACCTGAATACCGGGTTAAAAATTACGTAGGAGTTGATTCTCAGTATTTCGAGCCTGTTATTAACGGCATGCAGGCCGTGGTCGACCATGGTACGGCGGTCGGATCAAAGATATCAGGCATTGTGATGTGTGGCAAAACAGGTACAGCGCAGAATAATCACGGTGAAGACCACTCCGTATTTGTGGCTTTTGCGCCAAGGGAAAATCCTAAGATCGCGATAGCAGTAGTAGTGGAAAACTCCGGAGAGGGTTCAAAATGGGCCGCGCCGATTGCCAGTTTTATTGTCGAGAAATATTTAAGGGATAGTATCTCCTCGCGCCCTAACGGTACAACGCCTGAGTATATAATAAATTCTAACCGCTTGCCGGCACTCGAAAACTATTACAAGGGACCAAAGTTGACTTTGCCATCGGCGCATAAAGACACAGCAAAACATAAAGCAGACAGTGCCGACAAAAAGGCTGCAATCGGATCAGGCCGGAAAAAGAATAAGAACAAATATGCATCACCGGCTTACAAGTTAGAGAGGAGGGATGATGAGGAGTAGCATGCAACAACAGCAACGCGGGTTCTTCTTTAACGTCGACTGGGCGATTGTATTTGTTTACCTGGCGCTTTGTACTATAGGCCTGTTGAATATCCACTCAGCTGTGTATGACGAGAAGCACCCATCGTTTCTCGACCTTAGTACTGACTATGGCAAGCAGCTTATTTATATTATAGTAGGCAGTGTAGTGGCGATATTTATCCTGTTGCTTGAGAGTCGGTTTTTTAGTGCGCTTGCGCCGGTATTTTACGGTGTGACGGTCGCATTACTCATGCTCGTGCTGGTAGTAGGCCGAAATGTGGGCGGTAACCAGGCATGGATATCCTTAGGCGGAGGGTTCCGATTACAGCCATCAGAATTGGCAAAATTGACCACATGCTTGTTGCTTGCACGATATTTAAGCGGTACCAATATCCGTATAACTGATCCTAAATCCTTCATGATATCACTGGCAATAATAGGGTTCCCAATGTTGCTCATCATGCTGCAGCCCGATGCGGGATCGACTTTGGTATTCAGCTCCCTAATTTTTGTATTGTACCGTGAGGGACTTTCACCTTATTTCCTGATGCTTGAAGGCTTGTTTATCACCCTCTTTGTGCTTACACTCAAGCTCAATAATACAGCTTATATTGTCGGAGGACTTATCATTCTGGCTATCATTATTGTCTTGATCACCAGGCGCAACAGGAAACTAATGCCGGTAATAGCGACCGGTCTGGCCATTAGTATCGCCTTTGTATTCAGCGTGCATTTTCTTTACACCAATGTGCTGAAACCGCACCAAAAAGTTCGTATAGACATCGTATTAGGTATCACTACCGATATAAAAGGTAAGGGTTACAATGTAAACCAGTCCAAAATTGCAATTGGCTCGGGTAAGCTGTGGGGCAGGGGATATATGCAGGGCACGCAAACCAAATACTCGTTTGTGCCCGAGCAGGGGACAGACTTTATTTTCTGTACCGTGGGCGAAGAATGGGGCTTTGCCGGCGCTACGGTCGTATTAGGTCTATATCTGTTTTTGCTACTCCGAATTATAAGAGTTGCCGAACGACAGCGTTCGACATTTACACGGGTGTATGCTTATGGGGTGGCCTCTGTTATTTTCTTCCACGTCATTATCAATATCGGGATGACTATAGGGATCGTGCCTTCCATTGGTATTCCATTACCGTTAATCAGCTACGGCGGGTCTTCGTTGCTCAGCTTTACTATTATGCTGTTTATCCTGGTTAAGTTGGATTCGAATAGGATGGGGATTGTTTAGTGTAGGATAATCCCTAAACGTGCGTCTTTGCGAGGAACGAAGCAATCTCTACTTAGGATATTCAAGGAACCAGAATATTTTGATGAACGTCAACTAAAAAATTCCCGTGCGCTTGACTTGCATAGTTCGGAGATTGCTTTGTGCCTCGCAAAGACGGTTATGTAGTGTGTCTGCCTAAGAAAACCTTCTCCTCAGCAACTCATAAAACTTCTCCGTAGTAGCCGGTTTAGCATCCCAGTTGTTCTTAATGGCATAGCTTGTTTTCAGGAAATTTTCAGCCTCATCAAAAGAATTAAACCTGTTCAGAATATCCAGCGCTTCGCTATAGGCCAGGTTGTAGCCATTGAACAAGTCTTTTATGTAAAGTAGTTTATCGTTCAGCGTGATGGCCTGTTTAAGATCAGAAATAGGTTGTGCACTGACGTGCTCTGTGTTTCGTGAGCTATTGGCATTGATCTGTGCCGATATGCGTTGATTGATCGTCAGCATCCCCTCTTTCTCATCTGTATCCACCTGAGGTCTCAATGGTTCATGTACTACTGGCGGCGGAGTAACCTCAACTTTTGGTGCTTCTGCTTTCGGCATTTCCGGAATCTCGTGTATTGGGTGACGCATTTCATCTGGTTCCGGTTCTTCATCCTCTTCTTCTGCATGCGGTATATCCTCAAGCTTAAGCTCGTGTTTTACTACCGAAGGTTCTTCCTGCCTGATGTAAGAATAATCAGCACCGGTATCATCACCCCTCAGATCAATATGCGGAACAGGGTTTTCCTGTATGTTAATTTGCGGTTTCTCAACAATCACCGGAGTTTCTTCTTCTACCTCAGGTTCCTTTTCAACCACCGGTGGCTGGGTTTGTTGAACAACCGGTTCAAAAAATCGCGGTTCGGCAGGGAGTAATTGCTTTGGTTCAGGCTTGTTCAGGTTAAGTTTGCGCAATACTTCGGAGTGGTCGGCCAAAAAATGGGCGTTGGCTACAAACAGTTCAAGCTCAAGATCATTCATCTCGCTTTCGTTTTCTGCCAGGTAATTGTGTTGGTCGTTCAGCTCCTTCAGAATGGTGCCTATCTTTTTAAAAACTTCCTGTTGCTTCATGGCGATATATGCAAATGCTTCTCAAAAATAACATTTAATTATGATATTTGCCCGCTATAAGGAGTTTGAAATGCTGTATAGCGAAGATGTTTTTAAGCGCAGAAGTGAATTAGGCGGCAGTATCGAAGTGATTTGCGGGTCGATGTTTTCGGGTAAAACCGAGGAACTGATACGCCGGTTGCGCCGTGCGCAAATAGCACGCCTGAAAGTGGAGATATTTAAACCACGCACCGATAACCGCTTTCACGAAACCGATGTTGTATCGCATGATGCCAACTCCATTCCATCAACGCCGGTAGATAATTCATCAGCCATATTGCTATTAGGCAGCGACGTGCAGGTAGTAGGCATTGATGAGGCACAGTTTTTTGATGAAGAACTACCCAATGTATGCAATATGCTCGCAAACCGCGGTGTGCGTGTAATTGTCGCCGGACTGGATATGGATTTCAAAGGCAAGCCTTTTGGTCCCATGCCTGCTTTGATGGCAATTGCCGAATCTGTTACCAAAGTGCATGCCGTATGCGTTAAATGCGGTAACCCTGCGCTGTATTCTTATCGGTTGGTGTCTAATGCCGATACAGTCTTGTTAGGTGAGAAAGAAAGTTATGAACCGCGTTGCCGGGTGTGTTATAATCTGACTGATTAAAATTTGCAATTCATGTCGCGGTCGAAGTAATCATACGTTATTAAAAAATTAAAATAGGTTACCGAAAGGTAACCTATAATTCTATTTTGAATGTTTTGGTTTGGGAGGTTCTTGACCTTCCTTAATACTTCTGTCCCTCGGTGGAGGTGGCGGAGGTGGTGGAGGAGTTGGTTTTGGATTACTCATGGTTTTATTTTTTACAGTCTATTATTAAACCCTTTTTTGCGTTTTCGGTTATTTTACAAGTAGTTTCTCCTTTATTAAAATAGTTATATCCAAAAGGTAAAAATGTAATCAAGGAGAATACTAAACTTCCGACTAAAAACTTTTTTGAATTATAGATGTACTCATGTTTTTTATCGTTTACATACATGTTATGATCTGTACACGCTAAAAGTTTCTCAAGTATCGTATTTTCAAGCACAGTATCCGCATTATCGGATAATTGATACTGTTGATAGTAGATTTTAAGGTCACTATGCCATTTATTAAGTTCTCCAGGATAAGGTAATCCTTTATACTCATATCCTTTATAAAAATCACAGAAAGCCTTTATAAGGTATACTATTGCAATTATTAGTGATATAGTCGATATTACGACAAGGCAAATAAAAAAATAGTTTAAAATAATATTTAATGCATAGTCGAAGGTGGTTATGAATAGATAAATCGCGGTTGCTAAAGCAGTTATAACAGCGATAGGTATGTTAAGCGCATTCAGAACTTCTTGTCTTCTTTCGTTTTCTTTAAAATATAACTCTTTATAAAAAGCACCAAGATCCATAGCGTTTTGAGTTTAATTGGTAGTTATCAAAAATATAGCGAATACTGTATAAATCCTACCCGTGTTTTCACGGTATTTTCAAAGGAAAAGAAATTAAAAAGCTCAATCATTAATAAACAAATCCCGGCAATTATTTATCACCGGGATTTGTTGAATTGAGCGATTAATCAACTCAATCAACCACTTAACCTAATCAACCACTCACCCTTACTATATCTTTATCCCAAACCCGATATTAAATGTTCTGCCGTCAGCAGGTAATATTCCAGGACCAGGGTACATATTGATACGTCGTGTAAAATACTTTGCATTCAGCAGATTGTTGACGTTTGCTATCAGATGATAGTTTTTTAAGAAGCTATAGTTAAGCGACCAGTCGAATACGTGATAAGCTGGAACAAGACCCGATGCGCCTGTTGGGTTAAACACTGTATTGTTGGCATCACTATAGTTTTTGCTTACATAGCTGTATTGCAGCGTAGTGCTCACATGCTTGCTGATATAGCTTAGCCCTGCGCGCTCAATCCAATCAGGTGTACCCTCGGCATAGTGCCCAACCAGGCTGATATTGGCTGTGCCTTGACTGATTGACCCGCTTGTATATCTGGCATGGTCATAAGCTAAAGAGTTAAACAGGCGGATATCGCCGGATGCATTTTCATTAAACGATCTCAGCAAGGATACTTCGATGTAAACCTCTACGCCTTTAGCCACCGCGTTACCTATATTGGTGGTGTACAGGTAATTCACATTGCTGCTGTTTAGTTCGGTAAGCGTACCTACACGGTTGCCGTAATAAACATAAAAAGCGCTCAAATCGTAATTAAAAATATTTTTGATGTTACCGCGATAACCCAGGTCGGCATCATAACCTTTACTGTCTTTCAGGTTAGGGTTGATCACGCCCAGCTGGTCGGCCGGGGTAACGTTAGCATAGATGTAGGGGCGATAAGCCTGAGATATATTAGCATACAACTGACTGCTTGATGTAAGCTGGTATTGAAAGCCTGTGCCAAACAGCGGGAAGTTGCGGGTTTGATCATACGAAACAGGGAAAGTCTGGTTTACGATCGCGCCCTTCATACTGGTCTGGATATCTTCGAACCTGAAGCCCGGCGTAATACTGAATTTCGGCGTGATCTGGAAGATGTTCTCCGCAAATGCAGCGTAATTGGTGGTGTGCAAGCGCAGATCGATTCCGTAAGGTTTTACCAGCTCCAAGTCGAAATCAGAGCCTGTTGTACCTACGCCTTTTTGTCTGCGCTGGGTATGTTCTTCAAAATACCTTACACCTGCCGTGAATGTACTGTTCAGATCACCCAATTTATAGGTGTGCAATATCCGGGCCTCTGTGGTAAAACCGTAGTAATAATCCCGGTCAACCTGCCTTGGATTGTAAGCGTTGGTTGATTTGTTTACCGTATCGGCTACGTTCGCATTGGCAATAAACTGCACACTATTACGCTGACCGATGATCCCGCTGGTAGTAACTTCCAGTTTGGTATTCTTATCAAAATTATAATTGAACAACAATGCCGGGATGTTGATCTCCGGGTTAAAGAAGTTACGTGAGCGTGTCGACGTCCGGTTGTTGACGTCAAACTGCGCATCTGTTAAACCACCTGCAATTTGCTGGCGATAATCTGAGCGCGAAAATTGCAGTGCCAGGCTTCCTTTATCATTAAACTGATATTTGATGTTTGCATAGTACCCATGATAGTCAAATGCAGCGTTTGGCCGCCAGCCATCGCCGGTGCGGTTATCAAAATAGGCATAGTAGCTCCATTTGCCACTTTTGCCGCCAACGGCATTATAAGAATTGAAGAAGCGATTTGAGCCGACAGTTTGGTTACTTTCCACTCCCAGCACTTTGGTCGAGTCGCCTTCTTTCATCTTATAATTTACCATGCCGCCAAACTGGCTGCCAAATTGTAAAGCTGCCGAACCGCGAACAATTTGTATCTCGCTGATGCCCTCAAAGGGCGGCGTGTAGTGATCTTCCGGGTAACCAAAAATGTCCGAATTGGTATTATAGTCATTCTGGCGCATATTGGTCTCAATAGACCGATGCGTATCCGTACCACGTGTACCAATATTGATCTGAAGGCCTGCACCGTCCATCTCCCAAACATTCACTCCCGGTACCTGCGAGAATATCATACGTGCATTATTGTTGGCCACGTTGGCTTTGCTTGCATCGGGTGTAATAGAAAAGGTTCTTTTACCGGCAAAAATGGTTGTGCCAATAATATCTCCAAGATGCTTGGGTTTGGTGTCTTTTATGGAAATGGTGTCCAACTTAACGGTGTCTCTTTTTGTTTTTTGTTGTGCATTGAGCTTGTAGCTGCATAAAATAGCCAGCAATACAAGCGCTGTTTTGTATCGTTTGTTCATTATAAAATGCTTTTGTTGATGGTCAATAGATAGCTTAAATTGACATGGGATGGCAGCACGATTAAATGGATAATATCCTGTCATCGCTGCACACCGGTGCAATCAGCATCTGTTTAAATAGTTCGTAAAAAGATTGGATTTAAACCATTAGCTCAGGCGGCTGACCGTCAACAGAGAGCGGAGGGTGCTCCCACGATGCAGTATTATGAACAAGAAATTTTTGCAGGATAGTAACCGGAGCCGGAAAATGCAGCTCAATTACCTGGTAGTCGTATTTAGCAATAGGCGGAGCTAGCTTGGGCAAAGCGCCGTGCGCTCTTTTACTGGTCGGGCTGTCATTTTCTTGCTTGGCGAGCTGGATGTGCTCGTTTTCCAGCCTTGTTTTTTCATCGTCAGGCAGGCATAGCAGGAACATGGTATCGCGGGTGATCTTTAACCCGACATATTTATAATAATGCTCTTTTAACCGCATTTCGCCGTTTATCTGCTCATAGTTGTCCCAGTTTACCACATTGGGCAAATGCATAGGCACTTTTACCTGAACAAGTTCAGTTCTGTTATAATTATGATGTTGTATCGTATTAGCTATTCGCTCATCCGAGCGGAAAATGAGGTATTTAAAAAGCAGGAGATAGCCACCTGCATTAAACAAGAATATAATAAGTAAGATATATCCTAAAACTTTCTTCAGAATTTCTACAGAATTGGCTGAGCCAAATATGGCGCAATTTGCAGCAATTAACAATTATTTAACATTGAAAATTGCTGGTGCCAATAGAAGATATGAGAAAAAGGCGGATATTATTTGTTTAAAGGCAAAGTAAACCAGAATGTGGAGCCTTCGCCCTCATTGCGCTCTACACCGATTTTGCCATTGTGGCGGCGAATGATCTCCGCAGAAATATACAGCCCAAGACCAAGTCCCTGGAAACTTCTTACTGATTCCTCGACCCGGTAGAACCGATCGAATACGTGCGATATCTGGTCTTCCGGGATACCAATGCCGAAATCTTTTACAGATAATTTCATGGTATTCTTTTTCTGTTCTACTTTGACGATTATCTTATCGGTCCCTGGCGAATATTTAATAGCGTTCGACAGGAAATTGTTCACTACCTGTTCAATACGATTGTTATCAGCATTAAGAGTGATGCCTGTTTTGCCTTCCAATATAATCTGGTGCCCGCTTTGCGATTGCTGATGCTGCTCGATCACATCTCTGAGCATTTCATCCAGCGAAAAGTCCTCAAAATAGAATTTCATTTTGCCGCTTTGCAGGCTGGTAACACTCAGCAGGTCGGTCACCAGCGAGGTAAGACGGTCCATTTGTTTATTGGCTTTGCTAACAAATAATTCAGCTTTTGAGTTGCCTATTTCCAGCTTACCTAATATTTGCAAGGCAGCTTTCATAGTAGTAATTGGCGTTTTCAACTCGTGGCTGGCGACGCTCATAAACTCATCCTTACGCTTTAATTGCTCGGCCAGCTCGCGTGAATTTCGTTGGGCCAGTATACGGGCGTTTACCAGGTCGGTGATCTCATGGGCCAGCACAATAACCCCGGTTACGTTGTTATTATCCTCGCGTAGCGGTTCATAAATAAATTTCACATATATCTTTCGCACCTGTCCATTACGCAGAAGGCTTACCGGATATTCATCTGAAGTAAAACGCTTCCCGGTAGTCAATACATGCAGCATCAGGTCTTCAAAACCCTGACCGCTTAGTTCGGGTATAGCAGTCATTATTGGTTTATAGTACACATCCTCGGCCTTTTTACCCCATATCGCCAAAATCTCAGGGTTTGCCAGCTCAACCACAAACTGGGGGCCTCGGAGTATAGAGATGGCCATCGGAGCATTAATAAAAAGCTGCTTTAATAGCTCTTCAGCATGATTACGTGCTTTTGCTATGGTAACATGCGACCGGATACGGGTGATCAGCTCTTTGCCCGAAAAAGGTTTTACCAGGTAATCGTCTGCGCCGGCCTCCAATCCATCAATCCTGGCTTCCTCACCTGCACGGGCGGATAACAGGATAAATGGCAGCCTCGAAATGGATGGTGTATTCCTGATCGTTTTCAGTAATTCCTTGCCATTCATTACCGGCATCATAAAATCGCTTACAATCAAAGTCGGCATCGATTCCTGCATCCGCTCCAAAGCTTCTTTTCCGTTCGAGGCTGTGGTTACAAAAAAATATGGCTCAATAATGCGGTGCAGATAAGCGCGCATATCGGCATTATCATCTACAACCAATATGTGTACGGAATGATCCAGTATTGCGTCAGCGTATGTAGCTGCATCGGCATGATGCCCCTGCCCATTTGATTTTGCATCGGGAGAAAGCAGTGACGATGCTTCTTCTATAAACACATCCTTTAATGAAGATACAGTGACTGTCTCGGCAATTTCAATTACTTGCGAATGCGGCAAATGATCTTTACCTACCGGGATCCTCACGGTAAAAGTGCTTCCCGAACCTTCTTTACTTTCTACATTAATTTCGCCATGATGCATTTTCACCAGTTCGTGAATGAGCGACAAGCCAATCCCGGTGCCCTCATGCGTACGGCCAATAACATTTGGTACCCTGTGGAAACGCTCAAACATTCGCGGTAGTTCGGATTTTGGAATTCCGACACCACTATCTTTTACCTGTAAAATTGCGTTTTTGCCTTCATGGAATAACGAAACGCTGATTTGTCCTTTAAGTGTATATTTAAAAGCATTCGATAATAAATTCAGCACGATCTTCTCCCACATCTCTTTATCAACGTAAACCGTTGAGTTGAAATCCCTGCATTCTACCTGGTATTTCAACCCGGCCTTTTCGATGATCGACCGGAAACCACTCGCCAGGTCGGTAGTCAATGCACACAGATCAACAGGCTGATAAGATGCCTGTACCCGGCCGGCTTCTATACGGCTGAATTCGAGCAGGCTGTTTACCAGTTTTAGCAGCCGCTGCGCGTTACGGTAGGTAGATGCAATATTATCATGGATATGTTTCGGCAGAGAATCTGCATTGTGCAGCATTTCTTCCAACGGTCCCAGCATTAACGTAAGCGGTGTGCGGAACTCGTGACTTACGTTGTTAAAGAAGACTGTTTTTGCCTTATCGATCTCCATGAGCGATAGGAGTCTTTTTTGCTCCTCTTCGTATACACGGATATTGCCTATGCCGGATGCGATCTGGTCGGTAACCAATTGAAAGAAACTGGTATACTTTTCGTCCAGCAAACGATACGGGTTAAGGCCTACGACTAACCATCCGTAAAGATTATTTTGGCCCGATTTGGTAATAGGTAGTGCAATTGCCTGGAAAGGAGAGATAGGCCAGTTGCCCTTAGGCAGATTTGCCGGAACCTGTTTAAGAAGTTCAACATGGTAGTGTCCCGATGCGCCATTTTTTTGAAACCAGGGCCTGTTTTTGCCTTTTTCAAATGATATCGGCGCGATACCAGTGTCAACTATTTCCGTTAATCCCGCGAGCGTAAAAACTTCGTTATCTTCATCAGCCTCGTAGATCATCGCAAAAGGAAAATCAGCGGCATTTTCCTTCAATGCGTTTATTGTCGAATCATAGATGTCTTTGTTCGATTTACAATTTATATAAGCTTTGCCCAGGTCCTTCAGCGTGCGTAATTGGCGTTCGCCGATTATCCGGTCAGTATCATCGGTATTGGCGCAGATGATACCCTCAGGGTGTCCGTCATCTCCCGGAACAGGACTGTACGAAAATGTATAGTAAGTTTCTTCGGGATAGCCGTTACGCTCCATGATCAGCAGTAGCGCTTCATCATAAGTGCCTTCGTTTTTATTCAGGGATTGATCGACACGTGGCTGTATCTCATGCCATATTTCTTTCCAGACTTCAATGGCGGGCTGCCCTAATGCCTGCGGGTGCCTGCCGCCAACTATGGTTTGGTATGCATCATTATAAATATTAATAAGCTCTTTTCCCCACCACACAAACATAGGCTGGCGCGAAGTAAGGATAATACGGACGCAGGTTTTTAAGCTTTTAGGCCAGTAAGCAGGATCTCCAAGAGCGGTCTTCGACCAATCAAATGAGCGGATAAGCGCACCATTTTCACCACCACCGGCAAGGAATTGTAAGGTGCTATCAGTTTGTTCGGCTATAACAGTCATAAATCGCTGGAAGGGTGGTTGTTGATTTCGGCCAATAACCGTTCACTGCAAATAACTATGGATGAGTTGGTTTTGTTTTAGGAAAAACTCTATAAATAATGGAAATATCACTTAAAGGTCACCTTCTAAAATAATGACATAAAAAATACCATTTGGTATAATTTAATATTTAATATTGCATTGCATTTCAAGATAAATATTTCCGCCTCCGGGTGCAAATTAATGAATTGTTATCATATAAAAAATACCAATCGGTATAAAAATGAGTGAGTTTAAAAAAAAATTATTGATAGTTACCGTGATAGCAGCAGCCATTATGGAACTGATAGACACCTCGATAGTGAACGTTGCCCTAAATTACATGAGCGGCAACTTAGGATCAACACTGGAGGATACGGCATGGGTAATTACCTCTTACGCCATTGCCAACGTGATCATCATCCCGATGACGAGTTTTCTGACCGGCATACTGGGCAGACGCAACTATTACATCGGATCTATTATACTATTCGTACTCTGTTCGTTTATGTGCGGACAGGCTACCAATATCTGGGTGCTGGTATTTTTCCGCTTTTTGCAGGGACTAGGTGGAGGCGCGTTGCTGTCGGTATCGGCAGCTGTGGTTTATGAAATGTTCCCTAAAGAAAAAATCGGATTAGCCAGCGCCCTGTTTGGTATCGGGGTGTTTATCGGTCCAACAATTGGCCCTACATTGGGTGGTTTTATAACCGAAAACTATTCGTGGCCATGGATATTCTATATCAATGTTCCGATAGGTATAGCCACGGTTATTTCATGTTATTTTCTGCTGCCCGAGGCTCCTAAAAACGGTAATAGTAACGGCAAGGGAAAGGTCGATTGGGTTGGCATTATTTTACTGGCAGTTGGAATAGGCAGTTTGCAAACTGTATTGGAACGCGGTGAAACCGATGACTGGTTCTCTGCTACTTACATCATCGTATTGACCGTTACCGCTGCGATTGGCCTGGTCGCATTTGTATTATGGGAATTGCGGGTTGAAAACCCGGTGGTGAACTTGCGGGTGCTTAAAAGCAAAACGTTGGTTATCGCTGCTGTATTGACGTTTGTAAGCGGCATCGGCCTGTTTACATCTATCTTTCTCACCCCAGTGATCGCTCAGCGTTTGCTGGGATTTACGCCATCACAAACAGGCAGATTGTTATTGCCAGGCGCTATACTGGCCTTAGGCGCTTTAATGATCTCTGGCAGGCTTTTGCAAAGGGGAGTGTCACCTGTGATAATTATTGCAACGGGCTTTCTGCTGTTTATCTTCTTCAGCTGGCACATGTCGGGTATTAACCTGGATGTATCTGCCCATTACATCACCATGGCATTGATCATTCGTGCACTGGGAATTGCATTGCTTACGGTTCCTTTAAGTTCACTGGCTGTATCTTCTTTACCGGCGACAGATATTCCGCAAGGAACAGCGCTTAATAATATGATGCGGCAGTTGGGCGGTTCATTTGGTATTAGCATTGTTAATACCTATTCAGCACGCCGTACAGCCTTGCACCGTACCGATTTACTGGCTAATATCACCGATATCAATCCGCAGGTGCATGAAAGGTTAGTGCATTATACCAGCTATTTCCAGGATAAAGGCAAAACTCTTTTAGAGGCAAAAAGATTAGCCATCGGCGCGATAGATCTGTCGGTAGTAAAGCAGTCTGTATTTCTAAGCTACCTCGATTCGTATTTACTGATCGGATTAATGTTTGCCCTATCACTCCCTTTACTGTTATTTGCTCTAAAGCGAAATAAAACTAAAACTCCTGCTGTGATCGTGTCGGACCACTAAATAGTTGAAATGGTTGTAAAGGTTGTATTGGTTGAAGTAGTAACCTTTCGCAACCAATACAACCTTTACAACTACTACAACCAATACAACTAAAAAGAAAACTCTTAAAAACATAATAAAATGAAAACAACAAACAACACTATACTGATAACCGGAGGAAGTGCTGGTATCGGGTTCGAAATGGCTAAATTATTTTCTGAAGCAGGTAACCAGGTGATCATTACCGGTCGCAATAAGGAACGTATGGATAAGGCCATCGCTAAACTGAAAAATACCACTGATATTGTAAGTGATGTAAGCAATGCGGAAGATGTAGATAGCCTGGTTGCCCAATTGCAAAAGGATTATCCCAACCTGAATGTGGTGATCAACAACGCAGGCAGCGCCAACTATTATGATATGACCGAACCGGGCATCAATGCTTTCGAAAAAGCAAGCGAAGAAATACTGACCAACTACCTGTCTATCATCCGCCTGAATGAAAAACTGCTGCCGTTACTTAAACAACAGCCAGAAGCTGCGATTGTGAATGTATCTTCCATCGTAGCATTTGCTGCAAGAGCCAACGGACTACCAACCTATGGTGCAAGTAAAGCGGCATTGCATTCGTATACCAACAGTCTGCGTATTATGCTGGAAGATACCCCTGTGAAAGTATTTGAATTGATGCCACCACTCGTAAATACTGAATTTTCTGCCGTTATCGGTGGCGAAAATGGTATACCTCCAAAACAAGTTGCTGATGACCTCTTAGCGGCTTTTGAGAACAATGAATACGAAATTCACGTTGGTAATACCGCTGATATATTCAACAACTTTTTCCCTTTATCGCCTAAAGCTGTGTTGGCGATGAATGGCAAATTATAATTTTCAATGATTGACTATTTTCTGGGGCCTGTTTCATTAATGGAGCAGGCCTTTTTATTACACGATTTTAGGATTTAAATGATTGCTTCGAGTTTGATTTTTACTGCCAACTGCGCACTAGTAATTGCCAACTCATTCTCAATCTACCCAAACACTTATTTTACGGGTGCCATATTCCTCGGCAAACATAATGCGGCACGGAGGCAGATCGTATTGACGAATGGTTTTTAATCCGCTTTTTAAGGCATCCATAATTTGGGCACGACGATCGGAGGGAATGCTATTATCATCCAGTTCGGCGGCCATGCTCCAGGGGCATAGCATACGTGCGTTTGATATCCGGGTAGGCTGGTCGGCAAGAGGAGGATATACCTGCAACCAGAATGAAGAATCCGGATATCCTGTGGGAGCTGTTCTTTCGTTTGGCCTGCTTATTTGTTTAAAGGTTGGGCACTGCCCGCTCACTTCAATTATTTGCTCTTTCATGGGTTCAAGGGTTTTAGTTATTTTATAACAAAGCCCGTACCATAGAGTATAAAATACTTTTAATAATAGCTAAAAGTTATTAACTATCAGTGTGTTATCAACAGTATGTAACAATTGCTATTAGCAGGAGTTATATCTTTTCCGGGCTGAATGAACAAAGAGCTTCAGACATCCATTTTGGCTAATGCGCCGGTGGTTAACGATTATTTTTCAACGAGTCTGCCGAAGCCAGATCAGCTGCTGCTTTAATTTGTGCAGCTTTTAAGAAGGCTGTATCGTTTTTCATCCCTTCTTCAACTTGCGCCACTGTTTTTACCTGGGTTGCTGGTGTAGCTATAGAATTATTGTATACAAAAATAGCAGCAGTGGTGTCGAGCTTACCTTTTTTAACCGAATCTAATATATTCTTCACCCTTTGAATATTCATCGATGCGTTTTTATACTCATCACTTTTGAGTGCGTCTTGCATGTATTCGGCTTTTGATTTTTGCTTTTGGCATGAAATTAATGAAAGCACTAGTAATGGGTAAAGTGATCTTCTCATGAGTATAAAGGTTATTCAACTAATTTACAACTATTTGTAATTAGAAATGAAAGAAAAACCGGCTAGGTGCAAAACTTTTATGGCTGCCAACTGCATCACTTCCCAATTGTAAAAAACATGGCCACAGCAGCTGCACCCATGGCTATAAAGGTGACCCACAATAACGAGGTGGATAATGCACCGCTTTTGTGCTCACCCATTATCTTATCGTTTTTAGCAATGCGCAGGATAAGATAGAGTAACGGAACAGCAGCTACGCCGTTCAGTACAGCAGCATAAACCAGTGCTTTAACCGGATCGATGCCTATAAAGTTGATCATAAGCCCGATAATAGTTGCCACCGTTATAACACCATAAAAGCCGACAGCTTTACGTGGTTTATAATTCAGGCTGGCGTTCCAGTTAAACGCCTCAGAAACGGCATAGGCAGCCGAGCCGGACAATACAGGTACGGCCAGGAAACCTAAGCCTATGATACCCACCGAAAATATAAGCTTGGACAGAAATCCCGCATTAGGGAACGAGTGTACCAACGGTTCCAACGCCCTTGCGGCATCGGCGGCGGTTTTTACGTCCTTTACACCACTTTGATGCAGTACTGTGGCGCCTACCAGCAGAATGCACCATGTGGTGATTTCTGAGGCTATCATCCCGCTGTTATTGTCAAGCCGCATGCGGTGCAAAACTGATTTGGTAATAACAGGTTTACCGCTTTGGTTAGGATGTTTCCCTGTATATTCTTCTACTTCCTGTGAGGCCTCCCAAAAAAACATATAGGGCGAAATAGTAGTTCCCAACACGCCGGTTATAATAAATAAAAACGCGAAATTAAACTCCATGTGCGGCACAACCGTGGCTTTAAGTACAGTACCCCATGGCTGATGAACTATAAATGCCGTGATAGGATAAGCCAACAATGCCAATGCCAGCCATTTGAGGATCTTTGAGTAAGTTTTGTAATTTGTAAATATCTCGAGCGTAAGAATGATAGCGGTGATAACGAGGGTAAGGATCACAAAATGAACATGAATTAATAGTCCAGCTGCCTCCGCCATGGCCCCGATATCAGCGCCTATGTTGATGGTGTTTGCTATAACCACAAGGCCCACCACAATATACAAAACCGTTTTGCTGTAATTTTCTTTTACCACAGCAGCAATACCTTTGCCGGTTACTAAGCCAATCCTTGCGCAGGCTTCCTGTACGGCCATCATAAAGGGCAGCATGTATAAGGCTGTCCATAATTGGCCGTAACCAAATTGTGCACCTGTTTGCGAATAGGTAGCAATTCCTGATGGGTCATCATCCGCAGCTCCGGTGGTAAGGCCCGGACCCATCATGGTTAAAAATCTAAAAAATCTATATTTCCTGAGTCTGGTAAACGTGCTTGATGCCATATTTGGGAGTAGTAAAATGAAGGCTGGTTATTTGATTTGAAAATACGATTGTTTTTTTGCTTCGGCAGGTAATTATGTTATTCTACAGGCAACTGGTAGCTTTGTTTTGTGGTAATGATAAAAGAGCACTCCACATGTCACTCCAAATCGTTGAAGCGGAACAAAAATTAAACGAACTATTGCCCAAACAAAGGCTTGAAGGCAGTCCACCCGCTAAACTAATGGCAGCTGCAAAGCTGTGGTCGGACGAAGTGTGGGAACAAGCCTTGCTCATGGGGCCGATGCCTTTAACCGGCGATCAGCGGATACAGGCGAAATTACTTGCCAAAAACCCGGTATATATTTGCGGGGTACACCGAAGCGGAACAACACTGGTGAAAGATATATTGGATGGGCATCCTGACCTGGCAGTATTACCATCGGAAGGCACATGGTATACAAACCTGGAGCATAAATTAAGTTTACTGTCAAAAGATGCCCAGATTGTTTTTTTAGGAAAAGAATGGCTGCGAAGATTAGTAAACCCGATCAATCAACCCCCTTATTGGCTGGCGGGACGGAGTACGGCAGATAACTCACCATATGTCGACTTTGCCCGATACCTGATGGCCTGGTGGACGCAGGTTAAAAGAGATAACGACCAGTGGCCGCATATTGCCATAGTACTTGCATGGGCCTCGTGCACGAACAAGCTGGGTTCAAGGTATTGGGTTGATAAAACACCGGTTAACGAACGCTATCTCGCACGGATTTGGGGCTCAACACCGCGGGCTAAAATTATCCATGTCATCCGCGACCCTATCGCTACGCTTACTTCAAGAAAGAAAATGGAGCCTTCTGTAAGTTTTCGTCACGCGCTTGCTGATCTTAAAGTTTCTTTCGGTGTAGCTGTAAAGCAATCTGCTTTGATCCATTCGCATTTTATGCAGGTGCATTATGAAGAGCTTTGTGAAGATACACAGGTGATCACCAGGGAGATGGTATCATTCCTTGGTATTCAGAAATCGGCTGCATTAAATCAGCCTACAGTTGCCGGTATTCCGGTGCAAGCCAATAGTTCTTTTATTAAAGATCCGGAAGCGGGGAAAGTTATCAGCGTTGCCGACCATAACCAAACAGACATATTAAGCAAAGCTGAAAAAGATGTTATAGCTGCTTACATTGGTAGGTTATCGGCTAAATTAAAATATCCGCTGCACCGGGTCGGCTTTTTGCGGGGATTGTACCTAAGGTTCAGGTATAGGCTACTACGCTAACATTTATTCAAACTTCTTGTCGTCTGTCAGCCCTTTCCAGTTATCAGACCGGAAAGCTGCTACCGGAAACCCTTCTTTGCTGAACAGGTTGGCATCGATAGGAGAGTCGGTCCACGCATAGCGCACGGCGACGGGCTGTTTCACCTGGTCGCACCATACTTTTACTTTATTGCCATTAACAATAGCTGCCTGGGCATAGTAGAATTTGTGATCTGTACCCGCCAGTTCAAAGCCTTTGACATAATTGTATTTATCTTTTACAATCAGGCCACCATCAGCATAATTGAACTTAACTTCAGCAAACCCGTCTTTAAAATCAGCCGATTTGTATTGCGGACTTTCGTAAAACCCGGATTTTTTATAAGTAAGCGTTAGCGCTTTTGCTGCCAGCCTAAGCCCCACGTCGAATTTATCTTTAGGGTGAACGTCGTATGGGTTACCAATATCGGTAGTAATGGCCATTCCTGTTTTAGGTAGCTCCAGGGTCATGGTTTGTGCTTCTCGTAGTTCGGCCCATTCGCTGCCTTTATCGCTTCCCTGGAAGCCACCAAATGAAGATAGCTGCACAAAATAGAATGGAAATTCCCGTTTCCATTCCTTGCGCCAGTCGGTGATCATCAGCGGGAATGATGTGCGGTATTGATATGCCCTGCCCACATTAGCCTCACCCTGGTACCACAGCGCACCTGCAATAGCATAAGGAATAAGCGGATGGATCATCGCATTATAGAGTACATAACCCGTATTATTCGGTAAATAGTTAAAATGATATGGTTTGTTCAGATCGGGCATGTTATGCCAATTGTTATCAGCAAGGTTTACCACAGTGTCCGGGAAACTAATATAGATATCATTGCCTTGCCCGGTAAGCCCAACACCAAACCAGGAAGGATTTTTCTGTTGAGATTTCAGATCGATAAGTAGTACATTATCTCCGCCTTTCCACGTCCCGGCAGGAAGATCAAGCTGGAAATTGGAAGGCAGAGGCCCGTTATTGATCAGCTTACCATTTATGTAAATACTCATATCTGCGTCCGACTGACCTAAGCGCAAAGTAGATTTACGATTAGCATATAGATCATCCAGTTTGATGGTTCGCTCCATATAGCCCTCGCCCCGATAAGAGTAGAGTTTGGTTTGCCATTCCCAAGCGCCTGGTACATATCCTTTCATCCATGGGTCGAAAAAAGCCGAAGGTTCTGCAGCCATTTGTTCGGCTGTTAATTTGGCAACATCGGGTTTGTAATAGGCCTCTTTTAATTGCTTATCCAATCTTTTATTTAGGCCGTCCCAATCGGTTGGTAAACTCTTAGTAGCATCAGCCATTTCAGGAGAGCTTGACAACGCATCTTTATTGATCCAACTTTCCACCTGTGTGCCGCCCCAACTGCTGTTTATCAATCCAACGGTTACATGCAGTTCCTGCGATATCTTTTTGGCGAAGAAGTAGCCTACGGCAGTAAAGTCGCCAAGAGTATTAGTGTCCGCTTTCATCCATTGACCACCGGAAATATCTTTCTCGGGCGTAAGGCTCATTTTGTTGGGCACTTTAAAATGACGGATATTCATTTGGGCGGCGGTCTTCAATTCGGACTTGTAGCCAAGTGCGTTTCTCAAGGCAAACTCCATGTTTGATTGACCCGAACAAAGCCACACCTCGCCAATCATGATGTCGCTATATGTTATCTTTGATTTGCCGGATGTAATGGTCATTACATAAGGACCACCTGCCTCCATCGGTTTGAATGCGATCTTCCAATTGCCCTGTGCATCGCTTTTGGCATTTATCTTCTGTCCGTTTAGGCTCACACTTACTTTAGAGTCTTTTGCCGACCAACCCCAAACCGGTATATCCTGGTTACGCTGCAAAACCATGTGATCGCCAAAAATATGGGCGGTGCTTAGCTGGGCGTGGCTTTGTAAAAAGAGAAAGGAGAAGATTAAAGCAATACAGAAAGTTCTCATAGGGATATCGGATTTAATGCCAATATAGGTCACAATGCCTTAAATGTAAACCAAAAAAACGCTTTCAAACAAGCATTTTACATCAATTGAGAATTTTCTGTTAAATGGGTATCAGAGGTTATCAATTTTTTTCTGGATCGCCTGCTTATCAGTTTGAGTTCGCGAAAGAGCCAGGGCATTTTGAAAATGCTGCCGTGCAATATCATTATCAATACCTGCATAAAGGTCGCCAAGCAGAGCATAATAGAAATGATTATTTGTGAGTTTTAGTTTTTCTGCTTCGATAATAGCGGTTTCTTTTCCCGCTGTTTTTGAAAGAGCATAAGTCCTGTTAAGGGCTGCAACGGGTGAATATTCTGTCTGCAGCAACTGGTTATAAAGCTGTAAAATGCTTTCCCATTTTTCGTGTGTATTTGCTTTTTGTGTGCCCCAGTAAGCAATAGCAGCCTGGATATGGTACTTGGATAAAGTATTTCCTGTAGTGGCGCAGTTAAGAAAATAAGCCCCTTTGCTTATCAGCTCCGGATTCCAGAGGTTGGTGTCCTGGTCATCGTACAGTACCAACTCGCCGTTTTGATCTATCCGCGCATCCAATCGTGATGCCTGGAAATACATTAGGGCAAGTAAGGCATTTACTTCAGGTTTGCCGGTTAGTGTGTTTTCGACCAGCATAGTGCACAAACGTATTGCTTCATAACACAGGTCTTTTAGAATAACGTTATCCTGGCTGCTGGAATAGTAGCCCTCGTTAAATAGCAGATACAGGGTGGTAAGCACTGTGGCAAGCCGCTCGTCTATATCGGTTGGTCCCGGGAATTCGATCTTTACATTTTCTTCACGAAGCTTTTCTTTGGCACGAAACAACCGTTTGTTGATGGTCTCTTTGTTTGACAGAAAGGCATCGGCAATTTCCTCGATACCAAATCCGCAAAGGATACGGAGTGACAGCCCGATCTGCGCCTCAGGCGGAATAGCAGGCTGGCAAATAGCAAACATCATCTGCAATTGGCTATCGTTTATGTTTTGAGGAGATAAATCGATCTCGGTTTCGAAAGTTTCGTCAAATGATCTTTTCAGTTCATCGCTCACCTTGCTTTCGAATACCAGGTGTCGTTGTAAATGATTTTTGGCTTTGTTTTTTGCTACAAAGTATAGCCATGCCACGGGGTTTTGAGGAACGCCGTTATAGGGCCAGGTTTGTGAAGCAGCAAGGAAAGTGTCGGCGGCGATATCTTCTGCGGTTTCTATCTGCTCGAAACCAAAACGCTTACACAGAACGGAGACGATCTTTCTGTACTCCGTTCTGAATAAGTGCGGTATCAGTTCCTGCTGTTTCATGGCAAAAGCGATTAGTGTCCGCCTTCATTTTTGTGTATGCGGCGCACTTCCATGGTATTGCCTTCACCTTGTAGTACAGGGCAACCCTTGGCAAATTCTGCTGCTTCTTCTGCCGATTCAGCCCGCACTGTAATGAATCCTCCTATCGTTTCCTTTATCTCGCCAAAAGGCCCGTCGGTTACCATTTTATTGTGATGCACTACTTTAGCGTCGGCAAACAATAAGCCTGTTCCGCCCACAAATTTGTTTTGCGCGGCAATACCGCCAATCCAGTCCATGGTTTGTTTCATCCATTCCTGCATTTGCTCAGGCGAAGCTATTTTGCTGCCATCTTCATGCCTCATAATTAATGCGTACTCGTCCATTTTTTTAAAATTAAAGGGTTAATGAATATATGAATTATACATCCATAACAAGTCAGTATTTTCAAATTGGACAATAATCCAAAAAATCTATTCAGAATATTCGGACTAATTAATATATTGGTATCCACAATATAAAAGCCTAAACCAAATGAAGACCAGGTTAACTGCATTATTACTATTTATTGCCTTCACAAGCTCAGCCCAGGACATTGTATTTGCCCGTAAAATGTTGGACACGTTAACCTCTTCTTATTTTTGGGGACGCGGGTATACCAATAATGGCTTAACAAAAGCAGCTACATTTTTAACAGCGCAATTTTCAGAATATGGCTTAAAGCCGATGGATGGCAAAGCTTTTCTCCAGGAATTCAGCTATCCTGTAAATACCTATCCGGGTAAAATGGATGTTTCTATAAATGGCGTACAGCTTGTACCAGGCAAAGATTTTGAAGTAACTCCGGATAGCAGGGGAGTTACAGGAGAAGGAAAGTTATTTCAAAAAGATAGTGTACAATTTATTGATCCAAAGAACCGGATTATAGTAGTTCTGGTTGACAAGCTAACCTGGTCTGCAGAAACAAAAGTACTGGATTATACTGTTATCGAACTGGATAAAAAATTACAGAAAAGTAAGCCATCTTCCATTAAGGTTGATATCGAGAATAAGTTTGTTGATGATTTTAAAACCGGGAATATTTGCGGTGTTGTAAAAGGCACTATTAAGCCCGATTCGGTAATAGTTTTTACAGCTCATTATGATCATTTAGGTGGGATGGGGAGTGCAACATATTTTCCGGGAGCAAATGACAACGCCAGTGGTGTAGTACAAGTGCTAACAATGGCAAAATATTATGCCGCGCATCCGCAACCTTATTCAATGGCTTTTATTCTGTTTTCCGGAGAGGAGGCCGGCTTGCTTGGCTCGAAATATTTCAGTGAAAATCCGCTCATCCCTCTAAAAAATATTCGATTTCTTGTCAATCTCGACCTCGAAGGAACAGGCGACGAAGGTATAACAGTTGTCAATGCAACTGTTTATCCAGGCGAGTTTTCGATGCTTAAACAGATCAATGAAAAGAATAATTTTCTTGTAAAGGTTAATTCAAGAGGCAAGGCAGCGAACAGCGATCATTATTTTTTTACAGAAAAAGGTGTGCCTGCTTTTTATATGTATACACTGGGGGGTATAAAGGCATATCACGATATTTATGATATCAGTGCTACTTTACCATTGAATGCCTATGAAAATTTATTCAGATTGCTGGTCAGGTTTAACGATGGATTAATGAATAAAACATCGGGTCACGGTACAAACTAATCAACATTATTTCGCTTTATTAGCCGTCACATAATCCATCGCCTGCTGAAAGGTGGTTATCCAGATGTCTTTTTGATTTGCTTTCAGATAAGCCAGCAATTCCCGGTGCGCTTCTGCAGAGGTGGTAATATATTCACCACCTATGCCGTGAAACATAATAACTCCCATGCCGCCGCTTTCCTGTACTTTTTTAACATATGCGATCAACTTATCAGCTGAGGTGTGGTCCTCCAATCCGTAAGATGGTACCTGCAATGGGTCGAGATTTTTAAAATCTGTGATCACGGCGTTGGCATCGCCACCGATGCGTGCGTATTTGATGATGCCATGTTTGCGCAGTGAATCTACATAATCTTTACCGCCAACATGGGTCTCGGTGCAAGGATAAGCATAGGTGCGTCCACTTTTGCCATCAACTGCAAACAAAAAATTGTTCATCACCCAAATTTCATGAAGTATACGATATATGGTGTAATGCTCAGATGCCATTGGGTTATCATCCGTACTAAGGCAGGGGTGGAATACGGTATGGTTAGCCAACTCGTGTCCTTTCTTACTGGCTTTTCGCCATTGAGGTATTGTTTGGTTGTTTAGTTCACCCGTAAGAAAAAAAGTGCCCTTTAGTTTAACGGAATCCAGTTGCGGAATAGCAACATTCAGATGTGACTGGAGCGCATCATCATAAGTCAATACAATAACTGCTTTTTTATGATCGGGCCAGGTGATCTTGTCTTGTGCCTGTGCTGTAAAATAGCTTAGAAGAAGGAGTAAAAAGGTCAGTTTTTTCATCAGAGATATAATTGGTAGCTAAATCTAAAAAGAAAATTTATAAACTACCATCCGACCTTTGAGGAATTAAGGTTAATCTAAATAAAGGTTAATCATTATTGTGGATCTCAATGTTGGCGAATACCGAAGTGCCTTTTAACACGAGCACCTTATCTGAATTTTTGGCCCGGTATTTATTCTCGCGGTAATCATCTATCGTGGCAAATAATTGCGAGATTTCGGTTTCAACATGCCAATCGGCAGGTACTGTTAAAGTGACTTCACCGAAAAGCTGAGAGATGTTCAATACCGCGAGCCCAGTCAAGTCAGCATTGCTCAGGTCCACCTGTGTACTTGCAAACATATTGTTGATCTTACCGCCTTTAAATTCTTTCGAGATCATCGGTTTATCTATGCTGCTAAAAACAGAGTTGATATTGATCTGATTGTCAGTGTCGGGGATGATGGTTGATTGCAAGTTCATGGCCTTCAGAATTAAATGTAGACCAAAACTAAGTCAGCAAGTCGCCGGGCAAAAGTTAAATCTTGTTAAATGTTTAATGAAGTCGGTGAAAGTCGGATTTTAATCGGTGAAAAATCACCAGATAATGCTTTTATCGGTAAAAATCACTTGTTAATTATAAAAACTAGTAGTTAAATAATTTGTTAAATAGTTAATCAATCAATCTAGAAAAACATATTATGAAAACACGGAATTACATTTGGGCATTCGCTCTCGGTACATTTTCACTGGGCGCATGCCAGGGCAACAAAGACAGCAAAGGTGCTGCTGATAGCGCCAACCATGCTAAGGACACAACCCAAACAAGCATGAGCGACTCTGGCAAAGCAGCCACACCTGCTATTAAGGTGGATGAAAGCGATGCGAAGTTTGCAGTTGAAGCAGCAAATGGTGGCATGGCCGAAGTTGTCTTGGGCAAACTGGCAGCAGAAAAAGCCACAAACCAAAAAGTAAAAGACTTTGGAACCATGATGGTGACCGACCACTCAAAGGCAAACGATGAGTTAAAGGCTCTGGCCCATAAATTAAACATCACCCTGCCGGATTCAATCAGCTCTGATGAAAGCAAAACGAGAGATGACCTGGCCAAAAAATCTGGTGCTGATTTTGATAAGGATTATGTAAATAATATGGTGGATGATCACAAAAAAGACGTAAAGGCTTTTGAAGATGCCGCTAAAAATTGCAAGGACAGTGATCTGAAAGCTTTCGCAACCCAAACACTGCCTACATTGAAAATGCACCTGGAAGCTATAGAAAAGATCAAAAAGGGAATGAAGTAATTTGGTTATTTTCTGATAGGATAATGCCTTCAAGGAATTTCTTTGGAGGCTTTTTCTTGCAATAAGCACTTTTCAGATAAAAGTTAAAAAGTGTTAAAAATGAGGGAGCTCATCGGTACATAGTGCTTTTTCATCTATTCTCCAGAATTGGAATGTAATATTGTTGTGAATATTAAGTTAATAGGTTTTATTATTAGTTAACTGGTTGGTAATATGGCAGTAAGTTCCGCTTTTAAAAAAAGCTATAAGCTGATGGGGAACCATTTTGAGCTGACTGTTGTTGCCGACAACGAAAAATGGGCACACGAAAGAATTGATGCCGGTGTGAGCGAGATACAACGCATAGAACGCCTGCTTACCACTTTTAGCGATGACAGCGAAACTAATCTTATTAATCAAAATGCCGGTATCAGCCCGGTAATTGTCAGCGCCGAGACTTTTAACCTGATAGAACGCTCATTGCGAATCTCACAAGTTACCCAGGGCGCCTTTGATATTACTTATGGTTCGATAGATAAACGGCTCTGGAATTTTGATCAGCAGATGACTTCGCTTCCTGATAAAGAAACGGCAAAAAAGATGGTCCGGTTGATCAATTATCAAAACGTGATCATGGATCGAGAAAAAAGCACCGTGTTTTTGAAAGAAAAAGGAATGCGCATCGGCTTTGGAGGGATAGGCAAGGGCTACGCTGCCGAACGTGCAAAACTGGTCATGAAACAGCAAGGTGTAGAAAGCGGCGTGGTTAATGCTTCAGGTGATTTAACAGCCTGGGGACTACAGCCCAATGGTAATCCCTGGACAGTAGGTATTGCCAATCCGGACGCAAAGCACGAAGTGTTTTCCTATTTGTCTATCACCGATTTGGCGGTGGCTACATCCGGCAATTATGAAAAGTATGTGATGATAGACGGTAAGAAATATTCGCATACCATCAACCCACGCACAGGTTTGCCTGTAACCGGTATAAAGAGTGTTACCATTATTACCACCAATGCCGAAATAGCTGATGCAATGGCAACACCCGTAATGATCATGGGTATCAGGACTGGGTTGGATATGATAGATCAGATAAAAGATATAGAAGCAGTGATCATTGACGATCACGACAGAATGTATACGTCAAAGAATATCAACATAAAATAATACCCCTAAAAACTATGATTAAAAAAGCGCTGAAGATTGTAGGTGGGCTGGTCGCCATGATGAGTGTATCGTCATGTGTCCATCTCAAGGAATATCAGAAGAACCGCATTAACGATGCCGAGATGGCATTGGGTAACCGGAAGGTAGAGAAGAATGAACTGAATTTTCAATCGTACAGGGAAGCCGCATCAGGCGCCAATGCCGGGAAAACCGGTGGCGGCTGCGGATGTAATTGATAAGCCTTTCTTAAACAAATTCATTAATGAGAAAGGTATATTTATCAATGATAGGGTTTTCCCTGCTTTGCAGGTTAAATGTTTCTGCGCAAACCAAACAGGATAGCTTGCCACAAACTACAGGTATCAGCTTGTTTAAACCGATCGGGCAACCAGAGCCTTCGGAATATCACCCGAGAGGATTGCATATAGACGAGATCAACCTGGTTTCGAGCTATTACTGGCAAAATGGTGACCACAGCGCTGTAACGGGAGGCATAGGTACCGAAAAGGTGACAGACATCTCCAATGGCCTTGACCTGAAGATGGTATGGGGCGATCCAAAAGTGAAGCAAAATTCATTGACAGTCGGTATTGGCTTCGATCATCATACTTCGGCTTCGGCAGCGTACGTCAATTTAAGCGGTGCATCAAATACCGGTGGCAGCAGGATCTATCCATCTATCGACTGGACTACGGAAAACATCAAAAGGGGAAGCAGCTTCGGTATTGGCGCTTATTATTCGGGCGAATACAATTACCAGTCGCTGGGTGCCGACGTGCATTTTTCTCAGAAAACTGCAGATAAGAACGGCGAGTTTACGGCAAAGGTACAAGCCTATTTTGACCAGGTTAAAATGATCTATCCATCGGAGTTTATTCCGCAAAGTACAAGCACTGTAGTTACTTCGGCGAGCGGAACAGGAGAGGGGCATAAAGCAAATATTCCAAGCAGTCCGAGGAATACTTATTCGGCGTCACTCGGCTATTCGCAGGTTATTAACTCACGTATGCAGGTAATGTTTTTGGTAGACGGTGTCGCGCAAAATGGTTACCTGGGATTACCGTTTCACCGGGTGTATTTTAATACCGGGAAAGATACGATAGAACACTTGCCATCAAGCAGGTTTAAACTGCCAGTAGGTGTGAGACTGAATTATTTCCTGGGTGATAATATCATCCTGCGCTCGTATTACCGTTATTATAGGGATAGCTGGGGTGTCAAATCGAATACCGTTGGTTTGGAAACGGCGATCAAGCTTACACCTTTTTTCTCGATATCACCGTTTTACAGGTATTATGACCAGACAGCAGCAAAATACTTTGCTCCTTACGAGGCGCATAGCCCGACTGATGAGTATTATACCAGCAATTATGAATACGCCCAGTTCCACGCTAATTTTTATGGAGTTGGATTTAGGGTTGCACCGCCTAAAGGAGTTTTTGGATGGCAAAACCTTCACGACCTGGAATTGCGTTACGGACATTACTCGCAAACTACAGACCTGGTGTCGAATGTAGTATCGCTAAGCCTCGGTTTTAAATAACAGGAACAATAATATTTTGATTAGAACAGTTTAATGATATTAAATATGAAGTTGTTAGCAATATATCTCGGAATGTTGCTTTTGCCGGGAGTGACCTGGATGGGTGATTTTAATGCAGCAAAAACAGAAGCTGCCCAAAAGCATAAATTAATCCTGATCAATTTTTCAGGCTCAGATTGGTGTGGCCCCTGCATCCGCTTGCGCAAGGAAATATTGGAATCCGGAACTTTTGAAAATTATGCGTCAGACCATTTGGTTTTGGTTAGGGCCGATTTTCCGAGGCAGAAAAAGAACCAGTTGAGCAAAGAGCAAACCAAATTAAACGAAGCACTTGCGGATAAATATGATGCTGATGGTAAATTTCCATTTACTTTATTGGTAGACGAAAATGGCAAAGTGCTGAAAAGCTGGGATGGTTTCCCCGATGAAAGCCCGGATCAGTTTGTTTCGGATATAAGCTCGGCAAACAATAAATAATAATAGCAGTCACTAACTAAAATGGCCTTTGGAATAATCCTAAAGGCTATTTTTAATATTTTAAAATACAGGCTGCTCAATATTCGTATCCTTTATGCTGAAAGCATTTTTTAACCGGGTATTTACCTGCGCAAGTTCAGCTTTATTGTTGGTTTGGGTATAAGCTGATCGCAACCCTGTTAACGACCAGCCGTTTTTAGGATTAATAACCAGGTCGCGTTTCAAAACTGTAATGGCTTCATTATACTTACCGGCTCTGAGCAGCACATTTGCCAGGAACTGTCTCGCAGGGATCGGCCAGTCGCGGGGTTCGTTATAGATCAGGTGATCTTCTGCCTGAACCGCCTGCTGTAAGAAATTGATCGCCGCCGTATAGTTTTTCTGCCCATCGGCAATAACACCCTTCAATATCAGTTGTGCCACCGTAGCCGGTTCAATAGCCGGGCTAAATATCTCTTTGGCTTTAAGAGAGGTGTCAGCTAATAGTTTATTCAACATTCCTAACTCACGTTTTGCAGACGGAAAATCCCCTTTACGACTATAGGCAACGCCTCTGGCAAAGTGTGAAATAAGTGAAGCGAAGATCAGGCTATCAGGAACTTTGGTTTTGAGTACCTCATCCCATTTTCCAAAACGAAGATTGGTGAATGTGGGCTCCATATAAACGTATTGCACATAGTTTCCCATAGCGCCTTTTAATGAGAGGTAAAATGGAGGAATTGAGGCCTGCAGGCTGGTCGATGCATCCATTGCTATTTTATAATTGCCAGCCATTTGCGCACAGTTGATTTTCATATGCACGTTATGTGCTTCATACAGCGGGTATTCATTCTCGACAGGTGCATATATTTTGAGATAACCCTTGTAGCCTTTTACTGCCTCGTCATTATTGGTGATCCCCTTCCGGTAATCGCCCGTGCGGATATAAATATGCGAAGGCATGTGGGTAACATGAGATACCTGTGGCATCAAAGTATCCAGTACATTGGCGCTTCTTAAAGCTAGCTCTGGTGTTGCTGAACCTTCCATGGTGTGGATGTAGTAATGGTTGGCTCCGGGATGTTTCGGTGAAAGTTTCAGCGCCTGCTCAAAAATAGAGCGGATTTGCGGTGTCCAGGGTTTGGGTGTAAAATCATGTTCGTACAGGTCCCAGGGATGGAGCAGGAGCAAAGCATCGCCATAAAGCGTTACGGCTTCTGCATTGTTTTTGTGTTTTTCATAGACCAGCTTCATCGCATCGGCATAGTTCGATTTTAGCTTGTTTACATCTATGGTCGTATCTGCACTGTATCGTTGGTGTATGGCATTGATCAGATCTTTCTCCAGATCGGTACATTGAACCGAGAGCAGCTGACTTTTAATCGCAGCTTCATAAGCTCCCGAAGGCGGGCGATAGCCATTCGGATAATTGATATTGGGTCCTAATGCCAGCGCTTTACCATACCATGCCATAGCACAGTCCGGTCCAAGACGTGTGGCTTTAGTAAACGATGCGATCGCCTCGATATCATGAAAGGCATAATACATGTTAATGCCCTGGTTAAAGTAAAACTGAACGCTGTCTGATGCATGCGATATTTTCCACCGATAATTACCCCAACCTTTTAGCGCCGGGACGTCAATTGCGCTGTCTGCTGCATTGAATATTGGCACGCACATGGCAGCCGGTCGCGGGAATGGCTTGAAATAATTGCGTCTTGTGGATACGTTCGTTTTCTTTGTCCCCGTGTAAAACGATTGCATTGCAATAAAACCAATGGCCACAAGCAGGCTTATGGCGATGGGATACCTGGTTTTCATGATGGTTTGGTTATGAATCAGAAAGTTACGGTATTTAATCTGGAAATGAAATAGTTATGTATTGAAAAAGTTACAATTGGGATTGTGTCGATATGGTTCAGGAGGTGACAAAAAAAGTCCTCTGTAATTTATACAAAGGACCTTTTGATTAGAGATGTATAGAATGATTGCGTGTGATTAATTATTGATTAGCACCGCCATTTACCAGCAGGTGCTGACCGTTAACGAATGATGAAAGATCACGGGCGAAGAACTCAGCTACGTTAGCTACATCTTCTACTTCTGCCAGGCGGCCCATCGGACTGCTGGCCAGTAATGATTTCCTCAATTCAGGATATGCATCAGGATCAGCAAATATGCCTGAGTGATCAACTGCAAATGGGATGATGGAGTTCACAGTTACGCCGCGATGTGCAATTTCCTGTGAAAGTATGTTTACCAAATAGCGGGGAGTGGTTTTGCTGCCGCCGTATACTGCCATTCCGGGTACGGGGAATGAGGTGGTGCTTGATGCGATGTAGATTATCCGGCCATTATCCTGAACATGTTTTGCAGCCTGCTGCATGGTGAAGTAAGTTCCTTTGGTGTTGATGGTGAACACACGGTCAAACTGTTCTTCGGTGAACTCAGTAACCGGGGTTTCAACCATTTCGATGCCAGCGTTAGCTACCACGATGTCTATTTTACCAAATGCTGCCAACCCTTCGTTAAAAAGACGTTCAATTTCGGCTACTTTGCTTACGTCTGCCTGAACCAGGATGGCTTTCACGCCCATGGCAGTTACGTTTGACAAAACTTCTTCTGCTGATGCTTTGTCTCTTGAATAGTTCAATACCAGGTTTGCGCCTAGTGCGGCATATCTTTCGGCAATTGCTTTACCTAATCCGCGACCTGAACCAGTGATTAATGCTACTTTATTTTCCAGAGTTTTCATGACGATTGTATTTTAAATTGTGTGATTGTTAATTGATTTATTGTTGATTGTTTTTTACTTCCGACTTCGGCCTTCCGACCTCCGACTTCAACTCACGCCATAGCACCATTTGCCCCGATGTTCTGACCTGATATCCATTTTGCATCATCGCTGGCAAGGAAAGCAACCACATGAGCGATATCTTCAGGTGTACCCAGCCTGTTGAATGCGTTGGTAGAAGCCAGTTTGGCAATCAGTTCTTCTGATTTTCCATTAAGAAAAAGGTCTGTTGCTGTTGGACCGGGTTGTACAGAGTTAACATTGATGCCCCTGCTGCCTATTTCTTTAGCGAAGATGCGGGTGAACTGATCCACCGCTGCTTTTGTGGCTGCATAAATGCCATATCCGGGAAAATTGGTACGGGTAACAGTAGTCGAAAAATTGATGATACTGCCGTTATCAGCTAAACGTGTGGCAGCTTCGCGCAGGGTATTAAATGTGCCTTTAGCGTTGGTGTTAAATTGTTTTTCAAAATCTTCGTCGGTTGAATCTTTTAAAGATTTTACCACCATGATGCCGGCATTATTTACCAGGATATCAACTTTACCAAATGCTGCGATAGTTTCATCGAACAGGCGGGCAACATCTTCTTTTTTGCTTACGTCGCCTTGTACGGCTACGGCTTTACCACCTGCTGCAACAATGGCGGCTACGGTTTCGTCGGCAGCAGCTTTGCCGCCTGCATAATTTACAACTACGGCAGCGCCGTTTTTTGCTAATTCAGAAGCTATTGCTGCTCCTATTCCTCTTGAAGCACCGGTTACCAGTACAACTTTGTTTTCTAATGTTTTCATTTTTCTTTATGTTTATTGACAAGACAAAGTTGCGGACAAAACGACCCCTGGAATTGCGAAATCCTAAGCATGACTTGCATAATCCTAAGAACAGTGTTGTAAAAAATGAAGGAAGGGAAAATTCAGATATTCAATACCCTCTATGATCAATACAGGAACCTGGGTTTTTCGACCGACCTGATTGACAAGCAAACCGATTTTACCATCTTTAACCTGAAAGACGTTAGTGCCGGAAGACCGTTCAGCTCACCTCCGTCCCGTTTAAACTTTTTTGTTTTTTTGTTTGCAAAAGATGGGAATGCCAGGTACACCTTAGATAACTATACCTTTGACACACAACCGGGCACCATCTATTTTACCAACCCCGGTCACATCCGTTCTTATGAATGGACAAGAATAGAAGAGGTTTACCTGATCACGCTGAACGAATCGTTTTTAAAGGAGAATGTTCATGCCGATATTTTTGATGAGTTCCCATTTTTGCTGGCAGAAACCTTCCCCGGCAGAGTAGTTAGCCCAGAGGTATTTGCCGAGTTTGAGCGTATCTATTTGCAGATATATAAAGAATACACATCCCATTCGCCCTTCCGTATCAAGCTGATCGCTAATTTGTTCGTGGTGTTGCTATTAAAGATCAAGGAATATTTCTGGCTGGATTATAACCCGATATACGAAGGTAACCGCAGCTCGCAGATCGTCAAGAAGTTTAAGCAATTGCTGGAAAGGCATTATCGTGATATCGCTACAGGCAAAACAGACCAGGTTTACCGTATACAGGAATACGCCGATGCCCAAAGCCTTCACCCCAATTACCTCAGCAATGTGATCAAAACCAAAACCGGCAAAGCTATCGGAACCTGGATAGCTGAGAAAACCATCGCCGAAGCCAAATCATTATTACAGCATTCGGATCTATCCATTAAGGAAATCGCTTACCGATTAGGTTTTACCGAAATAGCACACTTTAGTAACTACTTTAAGAAACATACGGGGGTATCACCGGTGTCGTTTAAGAAGGAGTTAGCGTAAGCGTCTTATTGCGGTCCGTTAGCCGTAAACATCGCCAGCATATTATTCAACCCCTCTGGTGAATGCATTGATGCTGTTTGTTCCATCGTCATTTTTGCAACTTCAGATGCACGGGCACGCATTTGTCTTTCATAAGCGGCTATGGCTGCATGGGTATCAGGGAAGTCTTTATTCAGCAGGCATTCGGCCAGTTCAAGTGCATCCAGCATAGCCATATTTACACCTTCACCGGCGTAGGGCGGCATCAGGTGGGCGGCATCGCCAAGCATGGTCAGGTTTGGTAAAGCTTGCCAGGTTTGATCAAACGGCATACAATACTGCGGACGGGGAATAAACGAGGTGCTTGCGTTCTCAAACAACTCATCCCAGATATTGTCCCATCCTGCAAAGGTCCTTTTAAACCAGGCCAGCATCTGCGTGTTATCCGAGAAATCTATACCGCTATCTTTTGTCCATGATTCGTTGACAATAAGTCCCATGTAAAACGCCAGGCTGCCATCACCCTTTGAACTAACGACAAAGGTTTTAGAATCATCCAGCGCAAATATTTTACCTCCTTGGAGTAGTTCATGAATTTTGGGCGCATTCTTTTCCGAATCATAAACAGCACCCTCAATTGCGGTCACGCCTGAGTAAAAGGGTTTGATCGGCGTGATATACGGCCTGATCTTAGAGTTAGCCCCATCTGCTGCGATCACAATATCAGCGAAAGCTTCGCTGCCATTTTTAAATTCAAGCTTAAAGGCATTGTTATTTGAGCAGAGCGATACCAACTGGCTGTCCCAAACCACGGTATCTGGTTTTAGTGAGTTTAGCAGTATCTCCCGCAATGGTCCACGGTCAATCTCCGGGCGCGCAAATTCATCGTTATCGGTTACAGCAAAATCATCCTCAAAAACGATATTCGCATGCTTGTCGGTGATGCGCATTTTATCTGCACCCGGACGATAATTGGCATTAAATTCATCCATCAGGTCAGCCTTACATAATGCCGCCAAACCTGATTCATAATGCAGATCGAGTGTAGCGCCCTGTACCCGCACATCGCGGTTTATATCGCGCTCATATACCTTTACATCTGCTCCATTCATTTGCAGAAGCCGGGCCAGTGTCAAACCTCCTGGCCCGCCACCTACTATAGCTATATTTTTGTTTTTGATCGAATTCATGTGTTGGTTGTCTTATTTTTGTAGACGAAGAGCAGCAAAAAACATTTTAAATTATTTGAAAAGAGGCGCAATCGTTCTTTTTAAGTAATAACGATTATGTCCGGCTACTTTGGACAGAACAAAACAGGATTGTTTTTTGCAAGACTAAGTTTATCGCACAAATTATAACGAAGGGTGTCATGCTGAGGCGCTCGAAGCATAGTGGGCAAAGGCCTCTACGCTATGCATAAACGCTAATGCATAGTTCGCGATTCCCAACGCACTATACTTCGAGAGCCTCAGTATGACACCCACTTTTTTGAAGGGGGCTCAAACTATTTCCCGGTTTTCTTAGGCTGATAAAGCTGATTCTTAAAAATAATCAACCCGTATTTGGCGCTTTTCAATTTATCGTCCAGGTCCTTTGGTACCGCCCCCGGACTTTGGGCAAAGTTTCCGGCAATAATATCCATATCACCATCGCCATCAATATCCGCTTTTTCCAGCGTGAGTGACTTTACAGGAATATCGCTTTTCAGGATATATGACTTGAATTTAAAATTGTTTTGGTCGATGTTCTCCAAATAGACAAAGGACTCATCAGCCAGTTTGCCAAAATCAGGGAAGAAAGAGCTTGCAGCAAAATCTATGTCGCCATCCTTATCAAAATCCTCCGCCAAAACTTTTGTGACGCCATAGATAGGGTAGAAGAACTTCTCTTTAAACTCGCCCTTGCCCTGGTTTATATTCAGCCTGATGCCGTGATAGGGCTTTAAGATATCAGAGTAATCGGCGTTGTCGCCATGAACAGTTACGATATCGGTTAGTCCGTCATGATTGTAGTCAACCAATACCATATCAGTAGTGCCGTAATTTGGCGGGAAACGTAAAACCCTTTTGCCCTTGAATTTAAATTTATCCTTTTGATAAAAGATGTATACGCTTTCATCCCCCTGGGCAAACATGGCTACGATATCTTTTTTGCCATCGCCATCCATATCTTTTATATAACATTTGAGTGCGCCGGGCTGATTCAATAATACCTGCTCCTTGTATTTTCCCGATTTATCTTTTTTGAACAGGGATAAGGAACCCACCTTATTGCCAAAGTTACACATCACGATCTCAGGCACGCCATCGCCGTCTATATCTTCAATTTTTGCATTTACCGGTCGGTGAAGTGGTGTTAATACAGCGGATACGGATGTGTCGTTATACTTGCTGTACGATCCTGTGCTTAGTTCGGTAGGGTATAGCTTTCCTATTTCGGTAAAGTAGGTAGCACCCTGATGGAAGTTAAAATCAACCACAGGGCTTGAAGATTTCATTTTTTTGGTAACCCCTTTGGGATAATTCCATTTATAGACATTATTGTAATAATCGCCTATCCACAATGTGTTGGTTTTTTTATTGTATTTCAAACCTGTGATGAGCGATGGGCGCGGGATTGAGTCTATCTGTACATCTTCGCGCACAAATTGCTTCAACGGGCTATTCCTGTTGAGACGTTTTTCATCCATCGGGATGCTGTCGGGGGCGCTATCTAAAATATATTTAACAATCTTGCTCCAATCCTCATCACTCATGTACGGCTTTTCAGGAATGATGTGATTTTTGTTGACAATTTCCTTTTCTTCCGGCGATAATCCCCTAAGCGGATCATAGCCGGGATAGATGATACCCATCCGGCTAGCCATTACCGGTAAAACATGGTCCCGCCATATCGTTTTGGTAAGACTGGCGGGATCGGGTGCCATGTGACAGATGACACAATAGGCTCCAAATAGGGTTCTGCCATCCTCATCGATGGGCTTTTTGCTTGCAGGTGCTTTTGTTGTGAACGAGTTAAGGCTTATCGCTATGGTCAATGCAGCAACAAATACCAGGCTTAAATACCTGTATTTCATATAAAATGTCTTAATTATTGATGTCTCAATAAATAGACTTCGGCCTGTCAGCGGTGGCTGTGCCAAAGTCACCTGGCTTGTCACTCATCGTGATCACTAATTGTCCTCCTTTTGCCAGTTGACGATGTAACAGATAATCGTGGGTATATGTTGTGTTGTTTAGTGTAACATTGCTGATATACTTATTGGCGCTGCTGTTGTTCTTCACAACAATATGGAAATTTTTGCCTCCGGGCAGTTTTATTATAGCATCGTTGATAACCGGGCTGCCAAAAATATACATGCCATTAGCCGGGTTCACCTGGTAAATTCCCATTGCCGATAATACATACCATGCCGACATCTGACCTACATCCTCGTTGCCAATAATGCCGTCCGGTTTGATAGTATAAAACTCAGTCAGTATTTGCCGAACTTTTTCCTGAGTTTTCCATGGCTGCCCTGCGAAAGTATACAGGTAAGCAATATGATGACTCGGCTCGTTACCGTGTGCATATTGGCCAATTAGACCCGAAATGTCCGGTGAAGCTTCTTTACCCAGGTCACCTTTAACAATGAACAGTGAATCTAACTTTTTTATGAACCCGGCATCACCGCCATGTAATGCGATCAGGCCTTCCACATCTTCCGGTACCAGCCAGGTATATTGCCATGCATTGCCTTCGGTATAATCGTCCTTTTCGTGGCGAGATACAAATGGACTAAATGGCGTGCGCCATTCAGTCGCCGATACTTTTCCGCGCATAAAGCCGGTCTGTTTATCAAAATAGTTTTGATAGTATTTTGCCCTTTTACTGAAGTAAGCATAGTCATCTTTCTTACCCATTTTTAGAGCCATGCGTGCAATACACCAGTCATTGATGGCATATTCAAGACCCATAGCAACGGATTCAACAGTGCTGTCGGCGGGGATGAATCCTTGTCTTTTAACATATTTCAGTCCCCTGATGTCCTGCATCTGGGTAGTTTTCACTGCTTCGTAAGCCAGGTTGGCATCGAATCCTTTAAAGCCTTTCATATAGGCGTCAACTATCACAGGTACTGCACTGTTGCCCACCATGGTATTGGTTTCGTTAGCCATCAGGTGCCATACCGGTAAGCGGCCTTGCTGCTTGTAGATCGTCAACATGGTATTGATGATATTCTTTTCGCGCTCAGGCTGGATAATAGTATACAGCGGGTTAGCAGCGCGGTAGGTATCCCAAAGGGAGAAGGTAGTCAGATTGGTAAACGATTTATCATTATGAACCTTTTTATCGGTGCCCCAGTAATCACCATTCACATCATTAAATGTTGACGGAGCGATCATGGTATGATACATAGCCGTATAGAACTTTTTGTATTGGGAAAGCGAATCAGCCTTGATCTGTATTTTGGAAAGCTCAGCATTCCAGGCGTTATGCGCAGCAGATACCACTTTAGCAAAGTTCCAGTCAGGTATCTCTGTATTGATGTTAAGCAAAGCATTTGCCGAGCTAACCGGCGATATCCCCACTTTTACAAATACTTTTTCTCCGGCTTTGGTCGCGAAAGTAATAATGCCTTTCACCGCTTTGCCTTTCAGCGTTACACCATTTTTTAATTCTGTGGTATCATAAACAGCGAATTTCTCAATCGGCTTAGATAATACAGCAGTGAAGTAAATGCGCTGCGCTCTTGCCCAGCCTCTCGAAAAACGGTAACCTTCAATCGTATATTTATTTACCTGTTTAATATAAGTCTCTGTTGCGATATCTGCTATGCCTTCCTGCAGGTCGATCACAATGTGCGATTCTTTAGAAGCAGGGTAGGTGTACTCATGAAAGCCGACCCGGTTGGACGCGGTAAGCTTAACATTGATGCCGTATCGTTTCAATTTTACTGCATAATAGCCCGGCTTAACCACTTCATCCTTCCGGTCAAATAATGAAAAATAGCCATCTTTTGGATCTTTTAATGACCCTTTCATAGAATGAACAGCACCGGTTGTCGGCATAAATAAAAAATCACCCAAGTCGCCTATGCCTGTTCCGCTTAAGTGAGTATGCTGAAAACCGATGATGGTTGAATCGGAAATATGATAACCTGAGCACCAGTCCCAGCCCTTTGATAAATTGGTTGGACCTAATTGAACCGCACCGAAAGGGACATTGGCCCCAACAAATACGTGGCCATGAAAGCCCGTGCCTATATACGGGTCAACATAATGGGTATAATCCGATTGGTTTTTAGATGCAGTATGTTTTGTCTGGGCAAAAATCTGGCATGAAAAAATTACACAAAAAGCGATGGCGAAATATTTAAGCATTAGTAGTAGATATTGCCGGGACGAATCCCGGCTTGATGTATATTATATTAATATTGAATTTTAAATGCAGCAGCGTGGTTCAATCCACTTTTAGTTTGCAAAGCAGCTGGAATTACGACGCTGATCGCATCCCCGTTTTCGCTCCACTTTAGTTTTTGATTGACACCAAGCAGACTAACCTTTTTAACTTTCTTAATATCCTTTAAATGGAATGAAACATTTGCCGGTAAAGTTACTGAACCTTTATCAGCCAAAGCAAAAGCATAGATCGTATTTGAGTTTTTTAGCTTGGTATAAAAAATGTTCCCTTCAGAATAAGGCGCTACCGAGGTGCTATTATATATACCCTCACCATTTATTTTTATCCAGGCACCAATCTGCTGCAATCTTTCATAAGCCACCGGATCCCAGTCACCGTCAGGGCCGGGACCGATGTTCATTAACAGGTTGCCGCCACGGGAAACGATCTTCACTAGTAAAGAAATGATCTGATCGGCAGATTTGTAATGATCGCCAGGTACATAGCTCCAGGAGTTGCCCATAGTGATACAGCTTTCCCACGGATGATCCAAAGGCTCGTTTGGCACCTGCTGTTCAGGAGTGGTGTAGTTTTCATATTTACCGGCTACGGTGCGGTCAACCACAATTAGTCCCGGTTGTTTGGTGCGGGCCATGGCAGCGATTTTTGGCATATCGATGTCCTGGTCATAGGTGATTGTCCGCTGCCAGTCTACGCTTGGATCGATGGTGCTTTTTGGTCTTACCCAGCCGCCATCCAGCCATAATATATCCACGCGGCCATAATCGGTCATCAGTTCGCCGATCTGGTTATAGGTAAAGTCTTTAAATTTCTGCCAGCGCTCAGGATATTTTGCGGGATCGTAGTTCACATTACGGTCCTTTGGTGGGAAATATGGCCACCAGTAATTTTCTGTATGCCAATCGGGCTTAGAAAAGTAAGCGCCTATCATAAAGTTCTCTTTCCTGAAAGCATTGAATATCTCTTTGGCTACATTCGCCCTCGGGTTAGAAGAGAAAGGCGTTTTTGTGCTGGTTATTTTATAATCGGTCTGCTTGGTATCAAACATGCAGAAACCGTCATGGTGCTTGGTTGTGAATACTACATATTTCATCCCCGCATTCTTTGCAGCCTGCACCCATTTCTCCGGATTGAATTTGGTTGGATTAAAAGTGGTCTGCAAATTCTCGTAGGCTGTTTTATAGGTATTATAGCTTGCACCGTAAGGCCCGCGGCGTTGCGTCCACCCCTCATCTTCCGGGCATATACTCCAGCTTTCAACCACTCCCCACTGGCTGTAAGTACCCCAATGCATGAACAAGCCGAACTTCAGGTCCTGCCAGTTAGCTAACTTATCTTTTACCAGCTGATCGTCAGGTGGTATGTAACTTTTTGACATCTGGTGTTCCTGTGCAAAAAGGCGACTTAGTGTAATAAACAAGGCGACCGAAAGGGTAAGAGCTTTTTTCATTTTGTAGTGATTTAGTATTTGAAATTAGCTTAAATCAGTGAACTTCTGATAGTAATGACAATAAGCAATAATAATTTGCTCACATTGTTTAATTTTTTTAAGAAGTTTACCTACTTATTAAAAAAATATTAAATTTTATTATGAATTTCTAAGTTTTATCGTATTATTGTGATAGTAACTCAACTGAAAGACCAATTTGAAACAAAGAACCGATACCACAGGTTTATGGCGACAAATATGTTTCAACGATGACCTGAAGGCATTCGAGGCGCTATTCTATGGTCTTAATAACCGGCTTATAAAATTCTGCATTTTATACGTGCACCAGAAGGAAGCAGCGGAGGAGATAGTGTCCGACGTCTTCGTAAAGTGTTGGGAAGGAAGGAAGGGTTTAACCGAGATTATTAACCCCGAAACTTACTTATTCGTGTGCGTTAAGAACCAATCTTTAAACTACGTTAAAAAGTATTCAAATATTCACCTGGTTCAGATTGAATCAACAGATAAAGTCGAATTCGTAAATACGTATGATCCTGAAAAAGAGTTGGAACGTAAAGAGTTACATTTCCTGCTTGACCAGGCCATCGCAAAACTACCTCAGCAGGCTTGTATCGTTTTCAAACTGATCAAAGAAGACGGTATGAAATATAAAGAAGTAGCAGAGATACTGAATATTTCGCCCCGTACCGTCCAAACTCAGTTGTTCAGAGCTATAAAGAAACTTAGCGTGATCTTATCAGATCATCAGTTAGCTTCTAAATCTGCAGTTAATCCTTCAGCAAACACACCATTGCTGGGATTGATATAAATCCATTTCCTTTTTGCTATTTCTTTAATCTGGGTAACGTTTTTTCTTCATTAAGCGTCTTTGGCAAAGTAGACCGGTTATTTGGCTGGTTTAATCCTAACTTGCAAAAAACATCGCCATGAATTTCAGTCGCTATTATTTAATTCTATTGCTGTGCTTATTGTTGATTGGTTCATTGGCAGCCGGTGCACAAACAGATCCATTACCTGGCCGGAATGATACAGCCTTGTACTTTTCTTCAAAAATAATGGGAGAACACAGGACGCTTTGGGTACATGTGCCGCCTGATTATAATACCACTTCCAATACTTATCCCGTTTTATACCTGTTGGATGGCGACTCACATTTTGATTACGGTGCCAGAACAGCCGATTTCCTCGCGGGATATGACCGTAACCGGGTACCGCCGATGATCGTGGTAGGCGTGGTAAATGTTGACCGGGGACGTGATTTTACTCCTGTGTATGCAAAAAAGCCGGATGGCAGTCTTGATAGTAATAAGGTGCTAACAGATGCAGGCGCCGGTCGTTTTCTCCGTTATCTGGAAAATGAAGTGGTATCTTATATTGATTCACATTATCGTATTCAGCCTTACCGGATATTGTCAGCTCATTCTCTGGGTGGTTTATTTGCCTTATATGCCAAAGAAACCAAACCGCTGCTTTTCCCGGGGATGATATTGACCAGCCCGGTTATCAGCGACCAGGAGTTGAGTAACCTGCAAACATTTCTCACCGCCAATCATCCACATAATGGAAAACTATTCTTTGGGATCGGAAATGAGAATACGGTTAAAGTAGACGCCCTTGCTGCTGGATTAAAGCGACAGGCGCCCGAATGGTTCGAATGGTCTAACAAAAAGTATGAAGATGAAAATCATTTCACCGCACCATTTAAAACACTTTTTGACGGACTTAAGTTTATTTATCGCGACTGGTTTATTGATTTCTATGGAAACGATAACCTGACGTTGCAGGATGTCAATAAACGTTTTGAAAGGCTTTCAGCAGAATTTGGTTATCGTATAACGCCAAGCGAGGAATTTCTGAATAGTTGCGGCTATTATCAATTACACTTAAAACATACCGATAATGCTATCGGCATCTTTGCTGAAAATGTTAAGCGTCATCCGGGTTCGTTTAATGCATATGATAGTCTTGGCGAAGCATATATGGATGCAGGCAATAAGCAATTAGCTATCCAGAATTATAAAAAGTCTGTTGAGTTAAATCCGCACAATGACAATGGGAAACAAATGCTTGAGAAATTGGAGCATTGAAAGCCTTAATGACTTAGAGAAAATGTAGATGTTAAAAAAAAGTAAAATATTTTTTTCAGGCTTGTAGGCAATTCGCGAAAAAAGATTGTCCTTGCTCTAAACCGACATTCCAACAAGCCTGATGGTCAACGATAGATTCATTCAATTACTCACTAAAAAGCTTTCAGATGAGATAGATGAAAGCGAATTGGCTGAGTTGAATTATATGCTGGCCAATGACGAGGAATGTCTTCAGCAATATAATTCCTTTAATAATTATTGGGCCCAGGATCAGGAAAAATACTCCAACGAAGGGTTGTTATTTCAACGCATAAGAAGCAGAATTACCATTCCGGAAGATTTTGATGATATTGACTCTAAAAAAAGCTGGATCAGAAGGTTTCCGTTTTTCTGGCGCAGCCTTGCTGCAATTGTTATTTTTGGTATAGGGTTGTTTACTTATCGTTATTCGCATAGTGCATCAGGTAAAACCAATGAGGGTAATATTGCAGTTACCAAAACACCAAGCCGTACAAAGTCCAAAATTTACCTTAGTGACGGCTCTGTTGTCACCTTAAACTCTGAAACCGTTTTACGATACCCTGCTTCATTTTCGGGGCCGACCAGGGAGGTCTATCTTAACGGTGAAGCATTTTTTAATGTCACCAAAGATCGTACCCATCCTTTTATTGTGCATGCCGGTAAGATGAATATCAAAGTATTAGGCACTTCGTTCAATGTAAAATCGTATGCAAACGATAAGAACATGGAGACTACTTTGATAAGAGGTGCTATTGAAGTGACGCTTTCAGACCGTCCATCCGACAGGATCATACTGAAACCAAATGAGAAATTAGTACTGAATAATAAAACCTTTAACAGACCCCAGGCAAATTTAACCGCTGCCGAGGAAAATACAACCAATTACGCACTTACAAACCTAACTCACCTCCGGTCAAACGATACAACAATAGTTGAAACTTCATGGGTAAATAACGAGCTTGTTTTTAAAGATGAAGCGTTCAGCGATCTGGCCAACCAAATGGAAAGATGGTATGGCATTAAAATTAAATTTAAAAATTCAGATACAAAGGCTTACCACTTTACCGGTGTCTTCGTGAAAGAAAATATCGTCGAGGCTTTAAATGCTTTGAAGATGATAGAACCATTTAATTACAAGTATAATAACGAAACAGTATCCATTTATTAACCCTAATTAACTAAAAACGCTTATGGATTGAAAAAAACTTACTCACCAACCAAAAAAAACGGGAATCACCGCTAAAGTAACTCCCGAAAAAAGATGAACATCCGTTAATTAATTCAATGCTACTTTCTCTGGAACAGAATTTAGCAATTGTATCATTCACCTTTAATAAGTAAAAATATGAAATATTTTAAACACCTTCGGGGTGTAAGAAATAGATATCGGCTAATCAAGTCCATATTAATAATGAAATTGATATTAATATTTTTGGCAATTTTCAACCTGCAGGCATTAGCTAATGTTTATTCGCAGCAAAAAGTAAGCCTTAATTTAAAATCGGCTGACTTTAAAAAAGTTATTACTGCCATTCAAAAGCAAACCAACTATCATTTTGTCTTCAGTGAACGTAAAATCCCGGCTAAAAATGTTTCGATCAACGTTCAGAACGAAAATGTTACAAACGTTCTGGATCAGTTGCTGGCAAATACAGATTTTACCTACACTCAACTAGACAACAACCTGATTGTAATTACCGGCAAAAACGAAGTGGTTGTCAACAAGGTAGTTACCGGTAAGGTGGTTGATGATAAAGGTCTGCCTTTGCCTGGTGTATCCATCAAGGTAAAAGGAACAGGCACAGGTACAGTATCTGATATTAATGGTGCATTCTCCATTAATGTGGCAGACAATGCTGTGTTGGTAGTTTCTTTCATCGGTTATGATTCACAGGAAATATCTGTGGCCGGTAAAAGCAGCATCAACGTAACCCTTGTAAGCTCTAGCAAAAACCTTAATGAAGTAGTTGTTACGGCATTGGGTATTAAGAAAGAAGAGAAAAAACTGGGTTACTCTGTATCTACTGTTAACGGGGATGCGTTAGACAAAGCAAAAGAATCAAACGTGGCTTATTCATTAGAAGGCCGTGTTGCTGGTTTGAGCGTAAGTGGGACTAACGGTGGTGCAGGTTCGTCAGCACGTATCTTATTGCGTGGTGTAACCAGCTTCTCAGCAGGTCCTCCTTTGTTTGTAATCAACGGTGTGCCGATGGATAACACCCAGAGAGGTCAATCAGGCGAATGGGGCGGTGCAGACTATGGTGATGGTATTGCCAACATCAACCCTGATGATATCGAAAGCATGACAGTTCTGAAAGGTCAATCAGCATCAGCACTTTACGGTACACGTGCGGTAAACGGTGTTATTTTGATCACTACCAAATCAGGTAAGAAAAACTCAGGTTTTGGTGTAGAATACAATGCTAACTACCAGATGGACAGGGTTGTTGATAATACTGATTTCCAAACCGTATACGGTCAAGGCGAAAACGGTGTTAAACCTACAACAGTTGCAGGAGCTTTAAGCTCAGGTAGCTTGGCCTGGGGTGCAAAATTAGATGGATCTCAAGTTATTCAGTTTGATGGTAAAAGCTATGCGTATTCAAAAACTAATGATGATTACACCAAGTTCTACAACACCGGTGGTACTTTCACCAATACAGTAGCTCTTACAGGCGGTAATGAAACCGGAGCCTTCAGGTTATCATTATCTGACCTGAACAACCATGCAATTACCCCTAACAGTGGTCTTGACAGGAAAACTTTTAACTTCAACGGTTCACAAACAGTAATTAAGAACCTTGATATCAACTTAGTTGCCAACTACATCATCGATAACGAAAAGAACCGTTCAGGTTTGAGCGATGGACCGGGCAACCCGAATAACGTTCAGTTCTTAGCACCGAACGAGGCACAAAGCATTTTAAAGCCAGGATATGATGCAAATGGCAACGAAACATCATTTACTAATGATATTTACGTAACCAACCCATATTTTGCTGCTTATAAATTTGTGACCAATACTTCAAGAGAGCGTTTAATCACTTCTGCATCAGCTAAGTACACCATTACTCCTTGGGCTTATGCTCAGGCTCGTGTTGGTTATGATGACATCCACGATAACCGCTTAGGTATTACCCCTACAGGTACAGCATACAATTCAGGAAATAATGGAAGTATGCAGGTACAAAACACCCAGATCACGGAATTAAACACTGACGTATTGATAGGTGCAAAACATGACATCGTTAGAGATCTGTTGAATTTGGATTTGACTGTCGGTGGTAACATTCGTAAAAGCAATTATTTCGGAACTTATATTAATGCCAACAACCTGATCGTTCCATTCTTCTATGACTTATCAAACGGTCAAACCAGAACCAGCGGAAATGTTCAGCCAAGCAAGCAACAAGTAAACTCTGCTTACTATACTGCTGACTTTGGTATTAAAAGCTTCCTTGTACTAAGTACTTCCGGCCGCTATGACTACTATAGCAGTATTGGTAGTAATGTAGGTCCTGGCATCTTTACACCATCAGTTTCTGCCAGCTTTATCTTTTCTGACCTCTACCATATTAATGGTCTTGATTTTGGAAAACTTCGTCTGTCATATTCTAAAACCAGCGGCGGTGCGCCACCATTTGCAAACCAGATCTACTATAGCGTAGCTAACTCTATTAACGGAGTTAACGCAGGTACTTTGAGCCAGCAATTACCAAACTTGTTCTTGAAACCATTTACATTAACTGAGTTTGAAATTGGTACTTCATTGAAATTCTGGGGTGACCGTTTTGGTGTTGACGTAGCTTACTTTGCTAAGAAGACCAAGGACGAAATCCTTAACAGCAGCATCGATATTTCAAGCGGTTATACTAACGCTTATGTTCCTACTGCAGCAAATCAGAATAGAGGTGTGGAAATTGAACTTCATGGTACACCATTTAAAGGCCGTGATTTCAGCTGGACACCATCTTTGAACTTTACTTATGTTAAAAACAAAGTATTGTCAACTGACAAGACTGGTACTAATGTTAGCTTAGGAACATATCGTCCATTGAATGCAACAACTGCGTTTGTGGTAGGTATGGATGGCCCGCAGATCATGGCGAATGATTACAAACGCGATGCAAGCGGTAACATTATATTCGATGCAACAGGTAACGCTGAAGCTACTGGCAGAATACCATTGGGTAGCGTAGTGCCTAAAATTTACGGTGGTTTGAATAACGATTTCAACTACAAACGTTTCAACTTATCATTCCTGATCGATTACCGTTTTGGCAACAAAGTATTATCAGCAACCAACTACTATGCTATTTATCGCGGTTTAGATAAGATGACTTTGGTGGGTCGTGAAACTGGTGTTGTTGGTGTTGGTGTAACTGAATCTGGTGCAGCTAATACCGTTAACGTACCAGCTGAAACTTACTACCAGAACTTAGCCCGTAACATATCTGCATTAAACGTGTTGGATGGCAGCTTTATCAAGTTCCGCCAGGTAACTTTGGGTTATACTTTCCCAAGAGATCTGCTGAACGGTACTCCATTCAACTCTATTACCTTCTCATTAGTAGGCCGCAACCTGTGGACTATTATGAAACATACCAACAATATCGATCCTGAGTCGAACTTTGCTCCGGGATTGAACTATGACGGTATCGAAGGTACAAGCGTACCAGCTGTTAGGACTTATGGGTTTAATGTAAACTTCAAATTTAAAAAATAACGAGATGAAAAAACGACTTATATATAGTTGCCTGCTTTTAGGGGCCACCTTAATGGCGGGTTGTACCAAAAACTTTGAGCAAATAAATACTGACCCAACTAAAGTAAGCGCCGACTTGTTTAATCCGAACTTTTTGATGGCTCAGGCACAGATCCAGTTTTCACAAACTGGTTATGACCAGTTATTGTATCAAAGCATGTGGACCCAGGCACTGGCATCAACTTATGACTACTACGGAAACGGTGATAAATACGTATATCGTGGAAGCGCGCAGGATTACAAAGCCAGAACATGGAACACCAGCTACGGTGCCGCTGCACTTATCGCTGAAATGAAAAACCTGGTAAAAGGAAATGCTGCTTACTCTAACCTTGATAACTGCGGAAGCATAATGCTAGTTATGATGCTTGAGCGTGTTACTGATGCTTATGGAGATATTCCTTACTCACAGGCATTACAGGCAAAAAGCGGTATTACCCAACCTGTTTTTGATACACAGCAAAGTATTTATACTTCAATGCTAAGCACGCTTGAAACAGCCACAGCTGCTTTGGACGCTTCTAAACCAGGACCATCATCTGACCTGTTTTACGGAGGTAATGTTGCTCAGTGGAAAAAATTAGGTTATTCACTGATGCTTAGAGCGGCTATGCGTTTGACAAAAGCTGATGCGGCTACTGCTCAGAAATATGCTGAAATGGCGTATGCAGGCGGTGCAATGGCATCAATTGCAGATAATGCAAAAGTATATTGCGATAATGCAAACGGCAATGGTAACTCTGACGCTGGTGCATTGTTGGTTACCGATGACTTCAGGGAAGTACGTTGGGGAAAAACCTTAATGGATTTTCTGCAAACAAACAATGACCCTCGTATTAGCGCTATCGGTGAGATCTCTGCAGGTACAGGTAAAGCAGCTAACCAGAATGAAGCTCCTGGTATTAGCACTGCAGCGTTGCAGATAGGTATGCCAAACGGATATGACCTGGGTGGTACTACAACTGATATCTCTAATGCACCGGGCTATCCTGGCGCTACTCCTGCTGATCCTTCAGTTAGTGGTGACGCTCCTGCTCCTGATGGTAAATACTCCCGTCCTCGCTTTGCAGTATATGATGATCGTAACAGAGCAAATTTCATCATTACCTATGGCGAAACAGAGTTATTATTTGCTGAAGCCGCAGTTCGTGGCTGGAACACTGGTGATGCTGCAACGCATTATGCAAACGCTCTTACTGCAGATATGCAATCACTTGCTCAGTTGAACTCTACTGCACAAGCAGTGGTTGACCCTGCTGCAATCGCAACTTATGTTGCTGCACATCCATTGTCAGCTACTCAAGCAACTGCATTGCAACAGATCAACATGGAGTATTTTATTGAAACAGCAACTACTTTCGATTTCAATGAAACATGGAATAACTGGAAAAGATCAGGCGTGCCTGCTCTGACTCCGGTGGTATATCCGTCGCAGTTCAGCACTGTCGTTCCAAGAAGGATTGACTACCCTGTTACGTTGCCTTCTACAAATGCAACAAACTATGCTGCTGCCGTTGCCAAAATTAGCGGAGGTGACAACTTCAGCTCCAAAGTTTGGTGGGATCAATAATTTTTCTTACTTAATAAAACAGGGAGACATTAATGTCTCCCTGTTTGTTTTATTGCAATTATAAATCGCTATTTTGTACGATAACGATTTTGGAGTGTCCTATTTGATTTAGAATGTGCAGGGTTAAATTATTATTTGTCAAAAAAGAAACTAAGGTTCTTTTTGCCGTCTTAGCTTTTACTTTTCTTTCAGCAGCTTCTGCTTTTTCACAGCAACCGCTATTTAAACTTTTGTCCCCTAAAGAGACTAACATCAAGTTCAGCAATGATATCAATGAGACAGAATCGCTGAACGTGCTGTCGTACGAATACTTTTACAATGGGGGAGGAGTAGCTGTGGGTGATATCAATAATGATGGGCTTCCGGATATCTTCTTTACCGGCAATATGGGTTCAAATAAATTATATCTGAACCAGGGGCACATGAAATTTAAAGATATCACGAAGGAGGCCTGTCCCGGTCTTGAGGGACGCCCCGGCGCCTGGAAAACTGGTGTTACCATGGCAGATGTGAACGGTGACGGGTTGTTAGATATCTATGTGTGCTATTCGGGCAAAACAGATAATGATACCCGCAGGAATCAATTATTTATTAACCTGGGTAACAACAAATTTAAGGAAGAGGCTAAGGAATATGGCTTAGACGACCCGGGATACAGCACGCAAGCTGTGTTTTTTGATTACGATAATGACGGTGATCTGGACATGTTCCTGCTGAATCACAATATAAAAAAGCTCGACAATATGGAGCTAGCAAGATATAAGGAACAAACCGATGAACTTGCGAGCAATAAATTATTCAGGAACGACGGTGGACATTTTACTGATGTTTCTAAAAAAGCAGGGATAGTTCAAAATCCACTAACCTTTGGTTTAGGTATAGCCATTGCCGATGTGAATAAAGATGGTTGGCCTGATATATATGTAACGAACGACTATAATGAGCCTGATTATTTATACATCAATAACCATGATGGCACATTTACCGAAAAATCAAAACAATTTTTCAGGCATATTTCTCACTTTTCTATGGGTGTTGATATTGCCGATTTCAACAATGACGGACTCCCGGATGTGATGACTTTAGACATGCTTCCGGAGGATAATCACCGCCAGAAATCGCTTCAATTAGAAGAAAACTACGAATCCTTTGCATTAATGCAGACACAGGGATTGTATAAACAATATATGCGCAATATGCTGCAGCTTAACAATGGCGACGGCACATTTAGCGAAATAGGCCAGTTGGCAGGAGTTTCTAATACCGACTGGAGCTGGTGCCCGCTGATCGCAGATTTTGACAACGATGGCTATAAGGACATTTTTGTAAGCAACGGTTATTTAAGGGATTATACTAATAAGGATTTCCTGCGTTACTGGGGCGATTATAAAATCAAAAAGGCAATGGCAGGCGAGCCGTTTTTGTTGATGGATTTGATCAAAGCTATGCCATCAACCAAAGTACCCAATTATATTTTCCGCAACAATCACGACCTGACTTTCGCGAGCAAACAAAAGGAGTGGGGCCTGGATGAGGCAACCGTATCGAGCGGTGCTGTTTATGTAGACCTGGATAATGATGGCGATCTGGACCTGGTGATCAATAACATCAATCAACCGGCTTCTATCTATCAAAACATGAGCCGCGAGGATAATAATACCAATTACCTCGCAGTAAAAGTAAAAGGGACGGGCAAAAACACCAATGCCATTGGTGCAAAGGTATATGTATATACAGCCGGTAATTTGCAATACCAGGAGGTTAACCCTAACAGGGGCTATCTTTCGTGTGTTTCAACAACTTTGAACTTTGGCTTAGGCGACAATAAAACGGCGGATTCAGTGCGCGTTATTTGGCCCGATCAGGCATCGAAATCGCTAACAGCGGCTAAAGGCAATCAGTTATTAAATGTCGATTATCCGGGCGCTTCAAAACCTTATGTTGAGGTCACAAAATCAGTTAAACCGATATTTAAACACAGTGAACCTATCATCGATTATAAGCCGGAGGAAATAACGCTGAACGATTTCAAGCGCCAATTGCTGATGCTATTCATGTACTCAAAAACAGCACCTGTAATTGCTAAAGCTGATGTAAATCATGATGGGTTGGAAGACCTGTTTATCAGTGGTGACCAGGATAACTCTGGTAAAATATACTTACAGCAACCAGGCGGTAAATACATCGTCTCTAAACTTGATAGAGGAAGCGATAGCAACATAGGCACCACTGCATCTGCCATCTTTTTTGATGCAAATGGTGATGGCTTCCCTGATTTGTATATAGCCAAAGGCGGATATGCGCTTTATGATCCACATACGCTTGACCTGCAGGATGAATTGTATATAAATAATGGGAAAGGCGGCTTTGTGCTTTCGCAAGGTGCTTTGCCAATCCTTAATGCAAATAGTAAATCGGTAGTGCGCCCGTGTGATTTCGACGGTGACGGCGATATCGATCTTTTTGTTGGCGGCAGGATAATACCTGGCCAGTATCCGTCTGCTCCTGAGAGTTTTTTATTGGTAAATGACGGTAAAGGTAAATTCACTGAAGCCAAAATACCGTTCGATAAAGTAGGTATGGTGACCGATGCGCAATGGATCGACCTGAATAAAGACGGTCGTAAAGACTTGGTACTATGCGGCGAGTTTATGCCGATCACTGTACTGATCAACACGCCTGAAGGGTTTAAAGACAAGACCTCTGATTATTTCGATGCGCCTCAAAACGGTTTCTGGTTCTCAATTGCATTTGCTGATGTGAATGGCGATGGCGAGCCTGACCTGATTGCAGGCAATCTTGGTCTTAATTCACAAATTCACGCATCAGCAAAAGAACCTGCCGAGATGTATGCGTTGGACGTGGATAACAATGGCTCTATCGACCCCTTCTTGAATTTCTATGTACAGGGCAAAAGCTATCCTTTCGTAAGCCGCGATGAATTAAACGAACAGATATACCCAATGCGTAGAAAATTCAGTTCCTATGCCGCTTATTCCGATGCAACAATAGCTGATATTTTAAGTCCGGCAGACCTCGCAAAAGCTCAGCATTTGACGGTTAACGAAACTAAAACCATGCTTTATATTAATCAGCATGGAAAGTTTAAGACCACTGCGCTGCCAATACAGGCACAGTTCTCGGTAGTAAGCCAGATACTGACAGGCGATTTTGACCATGATGGTTCGGTAGACATTTTACTACTGGGTAACCACTCAGATAACAGGCTAAAATTAGGCAGCTTTGATGCTAATTACGGCTGTTTGCTGAAGGGCGATGACAAAGGCGGGTTTACTTATGTCGATCAGTCAACATCTGGTCTGTCGGTTATCGGCGATGTAAAATCAGCTGTTGAAACAAAAATTAATAATGTTCCCTACCTGCTCATCGGTTTAAGCGATGGCCCGCTACAGTTTTATAAAGAATGAGAAGCTACTATAAATATTTACTGATCCTGGTTTGTTCACTGGTTATTAAACCTTGTTTGGGGCAAACCAGCAAGGATGCTTACCCGGATTATTTGCAGCCCGATCATGCTATCAATGCAGTCACAATGGTGATGGTACATGACGTGGTAAGCCCGCCGGTGGCAGCACGGTATTATGCTTATGTTTCACTGGGTGCATATAATATCGTATCGGCAAATGACAAAAAGGTGCCCCGACTACAGAGTTTTATCAAATCATATAAACCGACCGGCTTTTTAGATACCATTCATTATGCATATGATTACAAGATAGCGGCCTATTACAGTATGCTGGAGACAGCCAAACTGATGCTGCCATCGGGTTTTATGCTGAAGGATGATGAGGACGGGTTTGTACAGTTGCTGCAAAGAACGCGTGTGCCTCAAAAAACCATCGATAATTCAATAAAGGTTGGCATATTGGCTGCTAATGATATTGTCAACTATTCAAAAACAGATCATTACGGTCACTTAAGCGCCCTTAAAAGATACACACCTCTTAAAGAGGAAGGTAAATGGTATCCGACACCCCCCGGATATTTTGAAGCGGTTGAACCTAACTGGAAAACGATCCGCACCATGCTGATCGATTCTTCCAATCAATTTAAGCCGAAACCACTGATACCGTTTAGTAAAGACACGACTTCTAAATTCTACAAAGGCGTAAAAGAAGTATACGATATCTCCAAGCACTTAACACCCGAGCAGATCAACATCGCGTTGTTTTGGGATTGCAACCCCTTTGCTATAACGACATCAGGACATATGATGATCGGCTATAAAAAGATCAGTCCGGGAGGGCACTGGATGCACATTACTGGTTTGGTTACTCAGCAAGCGCACCTAAGTTTTGATAAATCGGTAATAGCAATTGCTTTGGTAGGCTCTACGCTGATGGATGCCTTTATCAGTTGCTGGGAAGAGAAATACGATAGTAACCGCATTCGCCCTGAAACTTATATTAACCGCTATATGGATTTAAAGTGGCAGCCTGTTTTGCAAACGCCACCATTCCCGGAATATACCAGCGGTCATGCTGTGATTTCAAATGCTGCGGCTGAAGTGCTGACTTATTTACTGGGTGACAATTTCGCTTATAACGATAATACCGAGATACCATTTGGCAGCGGACAGCGTGATTTTAAATCGTTCAGGCAGGCTGCTGCCGAGGCATCCGTGTCAAGGTTTTATGGTGGTATTCATTACATGGAAAGTATCACAAACGGCAATAACCAGGGGATAGCGGTAGGGAGTGATGTTATATCAAAAATTAAAAAAGCGGGCATTATGCCTTTTGAGCATAACTAAAAAAACGGTTCGATAAAATGTAAAAACTATGTTCCCCGGAAAATGGCATTTATTCACCTTTTTGAGCATGTTTTTTACGCAATTATATTTCCATGATGCCAAAATAGCTTAAGAAAAGGCATTTTTTTGAAAATAATTGAACGCCATTGATGACTATAATTGTAGGATTGCTTTATTCTATTTAAAATACTGTCAATCAATAAGATGATTAGAAAATACATATCTGCCTTATCAATTCTGCTGGTAAGTTTATCACTCACTGCTTCCTATACTTTTGCACAGGCAGATTATGCCCTTATACCTTATCCAAAATCATTGGAACCTGGTAAAGGAGAATTCTATATCACCAAACAAACGGTTATTAGTTCTGCTTCGCAAGCAAGGTTTAGCAGCGAAATAAATCAATTGAATGAACTGCTTGCTCAATCCTTAAAAATCAACTTAAATATCTTAAAAACTGCACGGCAAACTAACGTTATCGATGTGGTATATGATCCTGATATTAAATCATCCGGAGAATATAAGTTGAAGATCACACCTTCAAAAGTGACGATAGTTTCAGGCAGTAATTCAGGGGTATTTTATGCGATCGAAACTATCAGGCAGTTATTGCCTGTGTCTATTGAAGAAGGGAAAATAGCATCAAAATTAGCTTTGCCTGCATTAATGATCAGTGACCAACCAGACTATTCATGGCGTGGTATGCACCTGGATGTTTCCCGGCATTTCTTTTCGATTTCTTACCTGAGGAAGTTCATCGACCGGATGGCGCTTTACAAAATGAACAAACTGCACCTGCACCTGACTGACGACCAGGGCTGGCGCATAGAGATAAAGAAATATCCAAAACTTACTGAAAACGGCGCATGGCGGACATTTGACAAGAATGATACCGCTTGCATGAAACGTGCAGCTGAAAATCCTGATTTTGCTATCGATAGAGAGCATATCATCCAGCGTAACGGCAAAACACTTTACGGCGGGTTTTATACCCAGCAACAAATGAAGGACCTGGTGAAATATGCCACCCGTAAGCATGTAGATATCATTCCTGAAATTGACATGCCGGGGCATATGATGGCAGCTATCAGTTCTTACCCTTTTCTAACCTGCAATGGAGAGAACAGTTGGGGAGAGCTGTTTACCAAGCCGATCTGTCCTTGTAACGAAACTACTTTTGAGTTTGCTGAAAATGTGTTCACCGAGATCATGGATATTTTCCCATCGGAATACATTCACATAGGCGGAGACGAGGTCGATCGCAGCGATTGGGCTAAATCGGATGTCTGCAAGGCCCTGATGAAGAAAGAAGGAATAAGGGATATCGCTGGATTGGAGAGTTACTTTATTAATAGAATGGAGAAATTCTTCAACTCGAAAGGCCGTAAACTGATCGGTTGGGATGAGGTACTGGAAGGCGGCATCAGTCCGACGGCAAATATTATGTATTGGCGCACCTGGGTACCTGACGCACCTGCAAAGGCAGCCCGCAACGGTAACCATGTGATTATGACACCGGGTAGCCCGTTGTATTTTGATTATCTTGCAGATAAGAATTCTATCTACAACGTCTATCATTTTAACCCTATCCCGGCAGGATTGACACCAGAACAGGCCAAATTGATCATTGGTGCGCAGGCCAATGTTTGGTCCGAAAATATTCCATCGGAAAAGCGTGCGGATTATATGACCATGCCGCGTATGACAGCTTTGGCCGAAATGCTTTGGACGAACAATAAAGAAGATTACGTATCATACCAGAAAAGACTGGTTGCGCAATTCCCGCGCATGGATGCTTTAAATATCAATTACCGCCTGCCTGACCTGGAAGGTATCATCGACAGCAAAGTATTTGTCGATAATGATCATTTGAATGTGACATCGCCGCTGAAAACGTTAAGTGTTCGGTACACTACCGATGGATCGTTACCACAGGCCAATTCACCCGTATTAAATAACCTGCTGGTTAGCCATACTGAAACCGTTAAAGTTGCTGCTTTTACACCAAGAGGAAAACGCGGTGATGTTTATGCAATAAAATATGAGCAACAGAGCCTGGCTAAGGGTGCAACACCAGATAAAACTGTTCCGGGATTGAAAGTGGATTATTACAAAGGGTTCTTTAAGGGAACTACCAAAATTCCCGACGGAAAACCGGATAGTACTTATAATGCATTGAGCATTGATGTGCCAAAATCGGTTAATGCGCCATCATTCGGCTTAAAATACCGTGGCTATATCGATATACTGGAATCGGGAATTTATACCTTCTATCTCACCTGCGACGACGGCGGTACATTAAAGGTCGCCGATAGGATGACAGTTGATAACGACGGCTTGCATTCGGCTCAAGAAAAGACCGGACAAGTGGCATTAGGTAAAGGATTGCAGCCATTCGCGCTTGATTTTATTGAAGGCGGCGGCGGCTTTACATTGAAATTGAAATACAGCTTTAACGGTTCGGAACCAAAGGATGTACCGTCAGCCTGGTTCAGGAACTAAAGGAATAACCGCTATGCGGTAGAAGATAACAATGATTGCATTTGGTTGTGCAACATTCGTTGATTAGTTGATCGCAACCGTTCCGGGAAACCGGAGCGGTTTTTTTTGATGTTTTACGTTATAGAATAATGCACATGATAAACACCTATAAGATCATTATTTGTTCTTTTCTGATTTTCATTTCTTTTAGTGTCAGGGCTCAACAAGCTGACATCAGAAATAACTATCGTGATACAACAGGCTTGCCGCACCTGAAAATTGAGCGGAGCATGATCTTTTCACCTGAAAAGGAATGGCTTTATAATCATCATCCTTCGATCGCAGCATTTAAGGGCAAATTGATAACTACCTGGTCGGATGGGATGATAGACGAAGATTCTCCGGGCCAGCGGGTTGTTTTTTCGGTATCAAGTGACTTTAAAAATTGGTCGGCCCCACAGGAATTGGCATCTCCCTCAAAAGGTTCCAAAGACGTGTTGAATGTGCTGACTGCCGCAGGTTTCTATCAATTCAATAATACGCTCGTAGCCTATTACGGCGAGTACGAAAAAGACCGCACCAATACACATTTATGGGCCAAAACCAGCACAGACGGACTACATTGGAGCGCACCGATTGATATGCATGTACCTGTCAATCCAAACCATGGCCCGGCGACAGTACAAGGCGGCAGGCTCATTATCAGCGGCAATTTTACTTTTCCTTATACCGACGACCATACCGGGCTTTCAGGCTGGAAGATGAGCAGCTTTTACCCGGATTCGCTATACAAACAAGATAATCCTGCGACGTTCTACAGCCCGGCAGAAAAGACGGGATTGCCACCTTTATGCGAAGGCTCGTTTTTCCAAACAGATGATAAAGTGGTCCATATGCTGCTGCGCGTAACCGGTAAAGGATGGAAAGGCAAATTGTGGCTGACAGAAAGTAAGGATAATGGCCAAAGCTGGTCACGCCCGATCGAAACAAATTTTACAGATAACGACAGTAAATTCCATTTTGGCAGATTGCCCGACAAAAGATTTTATTACGCAGGCATCCCCGATACACTGCACCATTACGACCGCAACCCGTTGGTACTCGCGCTTTCTGATGACGGCAAATACTTCAATAAACAATACATCATAGCCGATGATCTTTACACTCTAAAAAAGAAAGGCCTGTGGAAAGGCGGCCAATATGGTTACCCCGTAACTATGGTGTATCAGGGCTATATGTATGTGATCATATCACGCCAAAAAGAATCTATCGAGACTATCAGGTTCAAATTGTCTCAGTTGAAGTAGAAAGTCTGCGGCTGTAGGGTTTGTTTGGTTAAATAATGTTAAATACGGCCCATTAGAGCTGTTCAGCTCTGTTGTTTCATAATTTCCACCTGCCTGTATCGTTTCAGAATCATATCACAAAACTGATCGATATTGAAGCAATTTAAACCTGCCGTTTTACTGGAGATCCTGCTCCACCTGCTCTTCTGGGCATTCATCACTTTTTTGCCTTTTTTTTCGGGGCCTCAGCATCGGTTTACTCCTTTTAGTCATATACTTTTGATCAATACACTGTTGGCCGTGCAGTTTTATCTGAACGCTTTTGTATTGATCCCTCTTTTATTAAATAGCGGAAAACACCCCGCATTATATTTTCTGTTATTAGGCCTCTCGTTTACAATAGGGTCACTTATCATAGTCTACACCAGGCCTCAGCCAGCATTTTTTCATCCAATCCCCGGACTAATGCAAGGGCCGCCTCCGGGTAATCATCTGTTCTTTCCGCCGCTGATAGCCATTACTGCCGCCAGCTTTGCCTACCGTTATTTGACAGATCATTTCAGGCAGGCACGTAAGCGCAACGATATTCGCAATGCCGCGCTTACATCTGAACTGGCATTTCTGCGTTCACAGATCAGTCCGCATTTTATGTTCAACGTGATCAATAGTGTGGTAGCCCTGTCGAGGTTAAAACCGGCTGCTGTTGAGCCTACACTGATACAACTGTCGCAGTTGCTTCGCTATATGCTGTATATCTCAGATGAGGAAAAGATAAGCATGGGCAAAAAGGCTGAATACCTGGATAGCTATATTCAACTGCAGAAGCTTCGTTTCGGGGCTAACGTCGATATTGATTACCTGACACATATCGGTTGCCCGGAGAAAACATTGGAGCCTATGCTGCTAATCCCATTTGTAGAAAATGCCTTTAAGCATGGCACTGGCGATATTGAGCGGCCTGCTATACAAGTCTCACTGGTTGCCGATGAGAAGACGCTCGACTTTAGGGTAAGCAATAATTACAAACCCGGAGACGAAAATAACGATGAGCACCACGGCATAGGACTTGCCAATGTGAAACGGCGGTTAGAGCTTTTATATCCGGGTAAACATCGACTGTGGATCATGCCCGATTCTGATACTTACCATGTACACCTTCAATTACAATTTCACTAAATGATACGATGCCTGATTGTTGATGATGAGCCCCTTGCGCTCGACCTGATAGAAGACAACCTGCGCCAGGTAGGTTATATCCATGTTGTTGCCAAATGCCGTAATGCGGCGGATGCCCTGCGCGTGCTGCGCGATGATCCTGTCGACCTGATCTTCTGTGATATCCAGATGCCGGGACTGAATGGTTTGCAGCTGGTCCAAAACATGCCTTATAAACCTATGGTGATCTTCGTAACTGCTTACGAGCATTTTGCCCTCCAGGGTTTTGAACTGGATGTGCTGGATTATCTTATAAAGCCTGTGCCGATGGAACGCTTTCATAGGGCTTGTCAGAAGGCGTATCTGGCTTTGGAAATGAAACGGGCCTATGGCATGCAGGCAAATCCCGGCAGGAAATACCTGTTTGTTTATTCGGATTATAATTTAGTAAAGATCAGCCTCGATCAGATAGAATATGTCGAAGGCTTGAAAGACTACGTAAAGATCCACCTGACCGGCGGAGACAAACCACTGCTTTCTCGCATGAGCATTAAGTCGCTGGAACAGCAATTGCCCAACGAACAGTTTTACAGGGTGCATAAGTCGTACATCATTAACGTTGACCATGTCACCCGGATAAGGCGTGGAAGGGTAAAGACCGTCAATTCAGAGATTCCTTTAAGTGATTCTTATCGTGATATGATCCATCGTATGACAGGCAGGGTGATGGATTAGCGCGGAAATCAGGCTTTGGTCTGCACATTCAGGCGGGTGGTCTCATTTATTTTCTGATGAGCCGCCTGTCGCGCAAATTGCGGCTGTTTAACAGCCAGCGCGGATGAAGAAATTGTTACTTTTTTTATTGATCTCCAGTTTTGCTTACATAGCACACGCCCAGAATAAAAGGGACGCACTCAAAAAAGATACCCTCAATAAGTTTGTAGCCCGCCCTTTGGATGACTTGCTGGATACACTTTCCATTAACTATGGTCTTAAAATCGTATTCGAGCGCGATTCCCTGCACCGTTTTGATGTGGTAGAACGCTTCTTTAATGAATCGCTTGATAATGTGCTTGCCAAGGTTTGCCGGCAATTCACCCTAAATTATTGGGTTGATGCGGCGGGAACGATATATGTGCTACAAAATGTAGATGATATGGCGCGATTGCGGCAACTGGCAAAAACAGTGAAACAACCGAAACGGGTAAGTAAAATAGTTGCCAAAGCAGACACATCCAACGAGCAGGATATAGAGGCGTTATACGAAAACCGGGATAAACGTACTAAAGCACCACTGTCTGTGCAGTCGAAAGACCAACGGCAGTTGGTTGCCTCTCCGCCAACGGAACAACCTGTGCAAAGTCCGGGGCCAGTACCGTCTGTAGTTCAGGCGGCTCCCCGGCAAGAGGTACATCTTTCAGTAACTGTTAATGGTAAGGTCACTGACCAGAACTCCGGTCTTGCATTACCTTCAGCGACAATACATGTGCGCAATACCAAACTTTTTGTGCTGGCCAGCAGCGATGGCAATTTTACGCTTTTCAATGTCCCCAGCGATACCTGTACTTTGGAAGTAAGCTATTCCGGCTATCAACAGGACAATTTTAGATTGAGCGCAGACCTGCTTAAGCAACCCTTAGCGCTTTCATTGCTGCCAGCGTTGACAACACTGAACGAGGTATCTATTATCGGCCAGAAAAGCGGTGTAATGAATACTGACGTGAAGAAGGTTGGTGTGCTGCAATTATCACCAGCGAATCTTGATAAACTGCCTAGTTTGGGTGATAAAGACGTAATGCGTGCCTTCCAGTTGATGCCGGGGGTAGGGGCTACTAACGAGTCCTCATCAGGCGCCTATGTGCGAGGCGGTACACCAGATCAGAACCTGGTTGTATTTGATGGATTCACCATTTACCAGGTCGATCACTTATATGGTTTCTTCAGCGCATTCAATAGTAATGCTATAAAGGATATCCAATTGTATAAAGGCGGCTTCTCATCCCAGTATGGAGGCCGTTTGTCAAGCGTAACGGAGATCAACGGGAAAGATGGCAACACCAAAAGCACTACATACGGTGTGGATTTGAGCCTGTTAAGTCTCAATGCTTTTTTAGAGACGCCCATCAATGATAAATCGTCGCTTTTGGTGTCTGTGCGCCGGTCATACCAGGGACCTTTTTACGATAAAATATTCAAACAATTTAATGCCTCTACAGGCGGTGGCTTCCGTGGTGGAGGTGGTCCGGGTGGCCCTGGTGGTTTTGGTGAACAGACTACGCCGGCATCTCATTTTTATGATGCTAACGTTCGCTATACTTATCATGCCGATCAGAACAACATCCTGACCTGGAGCTTTTACTCCGGCGAGGACAAAACGGATAACAGCCGCCAGTTGCAATTGCCGTCATTTATTGGCGGAGGGAGTTCACCTGATATCACGGACTATACCAAATATGGTAACCTGGCAAGCAGCCTGAAGTGGTTCCACCAATGGAACAAGACGATTCATTCAAATACCTACATCACCTATTCGTCCTACTTTAACGACCGGGTTCGCAGTAATTCGGGTACTACGACCGATAGTCTCGGCAACGCGGTGAATTTCAATAATGGGACAATAGAGAATAATAATCTTAAAGATATCGGCCTGAAATCTGACTGGGTTTGGGAGCTGAACAATAATTTGAGGTTCCGCTACGGTGGGTTCGGATCATTTCAGCACATCAACTATGATTATATACAGGATGATACCACACACCTGATCAGTCAGCATAATTCTGCTTTATCAGGTGGCGGTTACTTCGAAACGGAATATGAGCCTATCAATGCCCTGCACCTGCAACCTGGCATACGCGCTACTTATTATGGCCCAACCAGTGGCACCTATTTGGAACCGCGCTTTTCGGCCAGCTATGTTGTGAATGATAACTACACACTGAAATTTGCGACGGGACAGTTCTATCAATTTATTAACCAGGTAACCCGCGATGACATTGCCGACGGTAACCGGAATTTCTGGGTGTTGTCCAATAATTCAAGCGTTCCGATAGGCAGGTCAAGGCATTTGATGGGTGGGGTGGCTTATGAAAATGACCAGTTTTTGATCGATGTAGAAGGCTATTATAAATGGCTGAACGGTCTTACCCAATATACCATCACGCAAACCGGTTTTGGTTTTGCCGGTGGAACACCTACCATCACCGAGAACTTTTATTCCGGGCAAGGCCGTGCCAAAGGAATAGAGGTTTTGGTGCAAAAGAAATTGGGCCAATATACAGGATGGCTAAGCTATACACTCGCCGATGCGGAAAACAAGTTTGCCGTATATGGTAACAACTATTACCCGGCTGACCAGGATATACGCCACGAGTTTAAGGCGATCAATATGTACCATGATAACCGCTGGAATTTCTCGGCAGTGTTTATTTTCAGTACTGGTCACCCATATACGGCACCATTGTCCACCTATAGTATAACTGGTGCCGATGGCAACCGCGTTACCTATTTCAATGTGAGCGCCAAAAATGCGGAGCGCTTGCCTGAGTATCATCGTCTTGATTTGTCGGCTACTTATGATCTGTTAAAGATCAGCGGTGATAAGATCGGCAGCATCGGCATTTCATTATTTAACGTTTACAACCACGTGAATACCTGGTACCGCGAGTATTATATCCGCGATAACGCGGCCATTACTACCGACGTCAATTACCTGGGATTTACACCAAACATAACACTGAGCTTAAGATGGAAATAAGGAGATATTTTTGGGGACTTTGCCTTCCAGTTTTGATATGCGCTGTTTGGTCAGGTTGTAAAAAGGATAGCACAGCATCAGCCTCATTGCCGGTGGTTGAAGCTTATTTGTATGCAGGGCATCCCATCAAAGTAAAACTGTATCAGCAAAAATCGTTAACCGACACCGCCAAATATGGAGCTGCTATTACCGGGCAACAGTTATTAATCTCCGATGGCAGTCAGCAGATACAGCTTACGGAATCAGTCAAAGGCACTTACATCTATACTGACAGCAGTTTTTTGGTAGCCGGCAGGACATATACACTCAAATTTAATTATCAATCGCGCCAGGTATCCGCCCAAACTGTTATGCCATTTAAGCCGACAAACTTTGCTACCCAACGCGACAGCGCTTATTACGCTCATACCAGCACGCCAAGTGTCCAGGCTGATACGCTGAATAAGTTTACCTGGGACAACCCTGATTCACTTAATCATGTGCTTGTATTCGATAATATCGACAACTCCTTCTTCCCGGTAAACGGTGGCTTTGTGCGGAATGGCGCTTCGAATATTTTTTCGATCAATACCGAGCGGAAGCCGGTTTATTATGTTGTCAATAACAGCTTCCCTTACTATGGACATTACCAGGTAGTGCTGCTTCGCGTCAACCAGGAATATATAGATCTGATGAAAAGTAATGCTTTGGGTTCCAACTCGCAGAACCTTTTGAATATACCAACGAACGTGACCAACGGGTTAGGGATTTTTACGGCGATGCAGTCGGATACGTTGAAGTTTTATTTGTATCAATGATTTAGAAGCACGTTAAATTTCACGGGACTATAATAAAATCATGTCATTTCGAACGAACGGAAAGGGGTAAAGCGATGGGGCGAGGAGAAAACTTATGCACCAATCATACCAACTATGCAGATCGCATAAGTTTTCTCATCCGCCCCAACGCACATGCCACCACGCGGATTCGAAATGACATGTTTTTTAATTTCTGGATGGTTTTTACTACTTCGGCAAAACCGTCACGATCACTCTCTTATATCGCGTCAAAGCTGGCGTACCTTTATCAGTAACCTTCAAAATAAAGTGCAAAGTTACAGTGCTATCCACCACCGGGGCAGTTACCGGTACGTCATACAAATTAGGCGAATAAGGTGCAAAACTCACGCGACCTTTGTAAGTACCTGCTTCAGGATATTCAAACCAGAGGTAGCTTAACGAATCGCCGTCAGGATCAGTGGTGCCGGCTGCACTCAGATGGAATTGCTCGCCCGATTTAACCGTCATTTTTTCGCCGTTTGCTACCCTTGGTACAGGCGGGTGATTGCATTCTTTATAGCTTTTGGTGGTCCACTGCATACGTGCGGCAAAATCATTCTGATACTCTACTCTCCAGCGCCATATGGTCGCCAGGTTGCTATTATAGCCTTTTTTATCAACAGGTGAGATTAATGAGTCAGCGGCATTTGTCCAGATTGGTCTTGTTTCCGGTTCGTCCTTTGGCCAGTTATCCCGGTGGAACCTGCCAGTATTGGAGTCCTCAAATTTCGGTAAGTACAATTCATACCTTCCGCCCCAACCACCATAATTTGGGTGTTCAGGATTATTCAAACCATTACTGATCAGGTTTAAAAAGCTTGGCGAATCTCCTTCCATACCATAAGCCACGTCCGGATAAGCAGCGCCCATTGGTCCGTGCCCTTGCTGAATATTTTTTGCCAGCCATTCGTTTGAAACGACCTCGGTGTTTGATCCCGGCATGCCGAATGACATACCCAACCACGTAGCTTTTCCGTAGTTGTAGCCTGGCGTTACTACAAAAAATATTGATGGGAAGTTTTTCCTAATCCACGGACCGCTGTCGTCCTGGTCTGAAATAGTGTATACTCTTACTTTTTTATAGATCTTTTCGGCTTCCTGGGCAGGTACGGTATTTTTTATTTTCCAGAGCGCTTGTGCCAGCGTATTCGGCCCACCCCAAACAGCAAACCAAACCGGGCGATCATCAGCCTTCTTTAAGACATTCACGATCCAATCAGAACCCTGTGAGTCATGCCCCTTGCCAACTCCTTCCATACCGTAAACCGGAAGCCCTTTTTTTACCTGGGCCCTTAATGCCATTGCTGTAGGATAACCCGGCTCGTGCTTGAGCAGATTAGGATGCACTTTTTCGTATGCATCCAACGCCTTCATAATGCTTTCGGGCGCTACACGATTTTTTTGATGGATGGATGTCGTAGCGATCAAGCCCTCTACATCCCATTCGTTGCAATAGGTCAAAAAACGTATTATTGATTGGGAATCATCAGGGTCGGCCTCAATGTCTGTCAGTACCACGACTCTTAATTTTTTAGATACTTGTGCGGATAGCATAGATGGCATGCTCAACAAAAGCGCCGTTACAAATGGTAGTAAAAGTTTAATCCTTTTCATATCTCAGGTATGGTGAATGTGTGTGTTATTTAGTTTGATGATCGATCGCTTTTTTCCAGCCTTCGTAATACCCACCTATATTTTCATTTTCCGAAGGTTTGTATGATTTTCCGTCCTTCTGTAATCCTTTCAGATCTTCTATACTTATATAAATGCCTTGCTGTAATCCCGCCAGGTAAGCCGCGCCAAGTGCCGATACTTCTGCTATACCGATATTGGTTACCGTTTTGCCTAATAGGTCTGCCAGAAACTGCACAATAAACTTATTTGCACTTATGCCACCATCGATCATCAACTGATCCAGTGTGATACCTGCATCCTGCTCCATTACCACAATGATATCTTTTATCTGGTAAGGAATGCTTTCCAATGCAGCCCGGACAATATGGCTTTTTCCCGTACTGAAAGTAAGTCCTGTGATAGAAGCTTTTCTGCTCATATCCCAATGCGGTGCACCAAGCCCACTGAAGGCAGGAACCAGGTAAACGCCACCGTTGTCCGGAATGCTTGTAGCGATTACTTCTGTTTCTTTGCTATCTGTTAAAATCCCCAGCTCGTTCTTCAGCCATTCAATCGTCGCGCCGCAGGTGACGATTACACCTTCCAATGCATATTGAACTTTACCGGCAGTGCTCCAGCATACGGTGCTTATCATGCCGTTATCTGAGTATTTTACCTTGTCGCCGACATTCATCAGTATAGAGCAGCCAGTACCCAAGGTAGCCTTTGCCATGCCGGTTTTGAAACAGCCTTCGCCAAATGCCGCTGCATGGGAGTCACCTATCATGGCTGAAATGCTTATAGGTTGATTTAATAAACCATCGAAATCTGTTTCACCAAAATAGTCTGATGAAGGCTTGCATTCCGGCAGATTCAGTTTCGACAGGTTAAACAGTTCAAGCAATTCCTTATCCCAGGTAAGCGTCTCCAAATTGAAGAACATCGTTCTCGAGGCATTAGTATAATCAGTACTATACCGCTTACCGCCGGATAGTTTGTACAATAGCCAGGTGTCTACTGTACCGAAATATGCTTCACTGCTGTCGATGGCTTGTTTTATTGTATTGACATTTTCATAAAGCCAGATGAGCTTGGTGCCCGAAAAGTAAGGATCGATGATTAGCCCTGTTTTTTGTTTGATGATTGGCTCTAAACCCTGCTGCTTCAATCGCTCGCAAATTGCTATTGAGCGTTTGCATTGCCAAAGGACAGCATTATATAATGGCTTCCCGCTTTTATCCCAGATGATGAATGTTTCCCTTTGGTTGGATATGCCGCATGCTTTTATTGCATTTAAATCACCACCTTCGTTTTTAAAAGTATTGATGCATGATGAAACGGAGGCAAGCACGTTACTATAAATCTCATCGGGTACTTGCTCGGCAAATCCGTGGTCGTGATAGGAGGCAAGCAGTTCAGTAGCTTTGGCAACGACCTCGCCCTGCTCATTAAAAATGAGCGTTTTGGTACTGCTGGTACCCTGATCGATGGCCAATATATAGGATGATGTACTCATTATTCGTTCTTGCTATTTGCCTTATCAATGATCACTGCCGCCAGGATAACGAGGCCTTTTACCACCTGTTGCCAGAAAGGTGATACATTCAATAAAACCAGTCCATTGTTTAATACCCCGATAATAACCGCGCCCAACACCGTGCCTAAGATCGACCCTCTGCCACCTGAAAGCGATGTGCCGCCAATGACAACCGCAGCAATGGAGTCTAACTCATATCCCGTACCTGCATTAGGTTGCGCAGCATCCAGTCGCGAGGTGATGATCAGTCCGCCAACCGCCGCCAAAGCACCCGCAATGGTATACACTGCAATTTTTATATAATTGATATTGATGCCTGAGAGCCGTGCTGCATTTTCGTTCCCACCAATCGCATAAATATACCTTCCAAGCCGGGTTTTATTGGTGATGATAATAGCGGAGATCACTACTATGCCCGAAATCCATACAGGAAGTGGTACGCCAAGAAACCAGCCGGTGCCCAGAAATGCAAACTTATGGTCGAGTCCTGTAATGGGGAAGCCTTTCGTCCATAACATAGTCAATCCGCGTGCGATGGTTAGCATGGCAAGCGTAGCCACAAATGGCGGGACCTTAAATTTGGTAATAGCCCATCCATTAAACCATCCAAGTGCCGACCCGACGATGATCCCCGCAACGCACGCCCCGAGAACAGTAAAACCGATATATAAATTTGACGACTGTAATTCGATGCCATTCCTGAGCAAGCCCGCAGTAATTGCGCCGCATAAAGCCAGGATAGAACCTACGGACAGATCGATACCGGCGGTAAGCACCACCAGTGTCATGCCTACTGATATGCAGATATTCACTGATATCTGGCGCATCACGTTCCATGCATTGGTGACGGTGAGGAATTTATCGGACAAAAAACTAATCAAAACGCATAGCACAAAAAGCGCTATTAACGATTGAAACCGGGCCAGGTATTGCCTGTAATTTTGTGTGTTGATCGCTGCGTCCATTAGTTGTTTTTAGGGATAGCTTCTAGTAATATTTTGTCTTCGGTGGCTTCGTCGATGTTCAATTTTGCGGTGATAGACCCTTCGCACATCACCAGTATGCGGTCGGCCACGGCAAGTATCTCTGGCATTTCGGATGAAACCACTATAATGCCCATGCCCTCACTTGCCAGCTGGGCAATGAGTTTATAAATTTCCGTCTTGGCGTGGATATCAATCCCACGTGTGGGTTCGTCCAGCATCAAAACACAAGGGTTTGTTGCCAGCCATTTGGCCAGGACAATTTTCTGCTGATTGCCCCCGCTGAGGTTCTTTGCCAGTTGTTTTGACGATGAAGCTTTGATGCGTAAGCGGTCAATATATTTTTGAGCCAGGGATGTTTCTTTACCATTGTCCAGCACACCCATGTTTTGCATCTGGCCGAGCGTGGTGATGCAGATGTTTTGTTTAACATCAAGTCCCAAAACTAATCCGTCCTTCTTACGGTCTTCCGGTACCAATGCGATACCTTGACGAATTGCATCGGCAGGAGATGAGAAGTGGCATTCTTTATTATTGACCATAATACTACTGGCCGATTGTTTGCTGTGCAACCCGAAAATAGTTTCGAGCAATTCTGTTCTCCCTGCGCCCATCAACCCAAATATCCCAAGTACTTCGCCTTTGTGCAGGGTGAATGAAATATCTTTTAATAATGCTTTATCCTTGTCCTTGTGAAGTGATAGGTGGTCTATCGATAGTAATACTTCCGCTTTTTCTGATAGTTTGTTTTTTGAATTGATAACGATCTCCCGCCCCACCATCTTCTGAATTAACTTATCGTGATTGATGTCTTCCATTTCGCCGGATTCGATAAACTTGCCGTCTCTTAAAACAATATACCTGTCGGCTATAGCGAACAATTCATCCAGTTTGTGCGAGATGTAAACGATCACTTTGCCTTCTGCTTTTAACCCGTTGATGATATCAAACAGTACTTTCACCTCTTTATCGCCAATGGCTGATGTAGGTTCATCCATAATGATGACCCCGGCGCTGTGTAATAATGCCTTTGCAATTTCAACCACCTGCTGCTGACCAACTTTCAGGTTGGCTATCTGTGCATCCGGATCTACATTAAGTTTAAGCCGATCAAGCAACGCTTGAGTCTGTTCGCGCATTTGTTTTTTATCGAGGAAGCCAAAAGGGGTGATTAGCTCACTTCCCAAAAAGATGTTTTCAGTAATGCTTAAATGCGGTACCAGGTTTAGCTCCTGGTGAATAATGGCGATGCCTTTTGCCTGCGCATCTTTCGTGTTTTTAAATCGTACGGTGTCACCATTGTAAATAATTTGGCCCTCGTACTCGGTATAAACACCGGATAGTATTTTCATCAGGGTTGATTTACCCGCACCATTCTCGCCAATAATAGCATTCACCTTGCCCGCGTGCAGTTCCATACACACGTTATCGAGGGCGGTAACGCCTGAAAATTTCTTCGATATGTTCTCTGCAACCAGCAAGTTTTATAATTTTATGGCTGAATGTTTATTGCAACAGGCACTGCTTCAATTTGTGCCAGGTTCAAATGTTCTTTGTTCAATTCAATGGCCCCGGTAAATGAAATGCCGTTCCCCACTTTTGCATGCTTTAACTGAGGCAGCACTCTACTCCGGATGATAGCATTGATCTCCGCCGATACATTATTAAAATCCATCGTATTATGGAAATCGTTGATATTGATCAGACCCATAGCGTCCCTCGCGGCATTCCCGAAGATATATTCGGTGGCTATCTTGACTTTTTGTCCCTGCAAACCGGCAATTGAAACGGTGATATCATCTGCATCAATAGCCGTAATAGTTCCCTTCCCCTGAATTAAAAAGTATCGCAGGTTGCCAATACCGAGCGCATGCGAATAATTGTCGAACGTTTGCGCAGGGTTGGCATTTAGCATAGGTATCAACTTTTCGATAGCTATCGCATCTTTAAGCCCAGGCGTCAGTTTTTTATCCCAAAAGTTTTGGGCGTAGGACGATGCGTTAAATGTTTTGGCTGTTTGCTCAGCTTTTACCTGGTCGAGTTTTTTAAAGTAAACTGAATTGTAGGCCACCAGCAGGACGACTACAACGACGATGATATATTTTAGAACTTTCTTTCCCATCGTTCTATTCCTTTTTGCCGTAACCGGTATAGTCGTTAACATTTTCCCTGGTGACCAACTCCACGGCAACCGGCATCTTTTTAGGAAAATCACGTTTGCCTTTGAAATATTCATCAGCGTAAATGGCCGCTGTTTTTGCCATTACTTTCGGGAATTGCATACCTGTGGCCATTATCTTTTTGTTTTGGATCGATTCGATCACATCCTGGGCGCCATCAAAACCGAATACTTTGATATCGTTGGCTTTTCCTGCTGCTACAAGTGCCTGGTAAGCCCCTGAGGCCATGGCATCATTTCCGCAAAAAACAGCATTGATGTCAGGATGTGCCTGTAATATCGACTCCATTACCTCCATGGCTTTGTTGCGGTCAAAGTCGGCGCTTTGCTGGGCAACCATTGTCAGGCCGGGGAAGAAATCAACCACACTATGAAAGCCTTTCGACCGGTTCCAGGTATTGTTATCGCCCACCAAACCCAATATCTCCACATACTTCCCCTGCTTATTCAGTTTCTCCGCGAAATACTTGCCAATAGCAACACAGCCGGAGTAATTATCGGAGAGTATCTGTGATGTAGCAGCGTCCACGGAGTTAACCTCCCTGTCCATGCAAAAAACTGGGATACCAGCAGATTTAGCTTCCAATACATTGCTTACAGAGCCATCCGCATCTGTAGGGTTAAACAAGATGGCATTATAGCCTGCGCTGATGGCGTTCTCAAAATTATCCGCCTCAATGGCCGTGTTGTTTTGGGAGTCGAATATCTTGGTTTCATAACCCAGGCTCTTAGCCTGGTCCGCAGCTGTCTGTGCAAGCACCACAAACCAAGGGTTATTGAGTGTGGATACGATAACCGCCACTTTCTTATGTTTGCCCTGATCACTGCCACTTTTGCATCCACACAATACCATCACCATCAAGAGGATGTATAGTGAACATTGCTTTATGACGGACGAATATCTCATGGTCTATTTTAATAATGCTACTGCTTCTTTGGCGATCCCTGACTTTGAAATGCCGTAATGCTCAAATATTTCTGTTTGCGAACCAGTGACGGTATACTCATCGGGTATGCCCATTATCTTAAATGGTAACGACAGATTATTCTGCAAAAGGAACGATGCGCATGCCTCGCCTAATCCGCCGTTTACGCTGTGTTCTTCAACAGTAATTATCGCCTTACATTTCTTAGCCGTCGATGCGAGTTGTGCATGGTCCAATGGTTTAATTGTATGCATGCTGATCACCGTTGCAGATATATTATTCTCTTGCTCTAATATTTCTGCCGCTTGCAAAGCGGGATAGACTGTTTCGCCCGTTGCAATCAATGCTATATCGCTGCCTTCTTTTATGACCCGTCCTTTTCCAAATTCGAAAGACTGATTACCCGGTAATTTAGGCATTACTTTTTTACCAAAACGCAGGTAAACAGGATGATTTGCTTTAGCAGCCAATTTGATGGCTTCCGCAGTTTCGTAATTGTCGGCAGGCGCAGCAATAACCAAATTGTTAATCGCGCGCAACACAGCAAAATCGTGCAAACTGTGATGGGTACTGCCCAAAGCGCCGTAGCTTACTCCTGCACTAATACCGATCAATTTTACCGGGTTGTCAGAATAGGCCACATCATTTTTGATCTGCTCTAGCGCACGGGCGGTTAGGAAACATGCAGGAGATACCGCAAATGCTTTTTTACCTGCCGACGCAAGCCCAGCGGCTACACCTACCAGGTTTTGTTCTGCAATACCGATCTCGACTGTTTGCTCAGGAAATTTTTGTCCAAAGCCTACCAGCTTGCCCGACCCGCGTGAATCACTTGTTACCACTACCACATCCCTGTCCGTTGTCGCCAGTTCTTCGAGCGTTTGGGCAAAAACTTCCAGGTTTGCTTTGTCCGTTTGCGATTTGTTTTCTGCTTCAGCTATCATATCCTGTTTCATTAATCTACTACAGCCGCATCCAATTCTTGTATGGCCTGTGCATATTGCTCAGCGCTTGGTACACCATGATGCCACTTTATTTCATCTTCCATATAGCTTATTCCTTTGCCTTTGATGGTGTGCGCAATGATCAAACTCGGTTTATCTTTTTCAAAAGGTATTGAGTCAAATGCTTCAATCAATGCTTTGAAATCATGTCCATCAACATGCTTTACGGCCCAGCCAAAGCTTTCAAATTTTTCATCTATCGGATCGGTATTGCATACTTCCGAAGTCCTGCCTGATATCTGGAGTTTATTGTGATCGATGATCGTACAAAGGTTATCCAGTTTGTAATGCGATGCAGTAAGTGCTGCTTCCCAGTTGGAGCCTTCAGGCAGCTCACCATCGCCCAATAAGGTAAATATCCGGTAGCTTCGTCCGTCCATTTTTGCGGCTAAGGCATTGCCGACACTTAAGGACAATCCGTGCCCCAGTGCCCCTGTGTTCTGCTCAACACCATGCACCTTTTTTGTTGGGTGACCGATATAATGCGATCTATACTTGCATAAAGTTTCCAGATCAGATTCAGGGAAAAACCCTTTGTCAGCCAACACTACATACAGCGCTTCTACCGTATGGCCCTTGCTTTGAATGTATCTATCGCGATTGGGTGAGCCAAAATCCTGAGGATTCACATGCAGTACGTGATTATACAACACATTTAAGATGTCTATACACGACAAACTACCTCCCGTATGCCCCGCCTTTGCGGCATAGATGTATTTGAGTATTTTTTTGCGATACTCAATTGATTTTATGGCTAATTCTTTCTCCGTCACCGCTTGATCTTTTAATTGAACACACTTACTTCCCAACCCATATAATTTTCAAATGACTCGCGCAGAATAGCCGAAGTCTTTGACGCATTCATCACCACGTGATGCTCGAAGCCGTTACGGCATACAAACTGCATCAGTCCCTGCAAGTCATTTATTTTAGCTACTGCTCTTGTACCGAAGGTATTAAGCGGATCGTCAGTCAGCATACCTTCGCCGATGTAGGCTTTGATAATGCCTTTGGAATCGTCTGTACTGATCCTGCCATAGGTTAAAGGCATAGCAGGGGTACGGCCCGCTAATGCACCATAGGTATTTTCTTCGCCTACGGATGTGCCTATGATCGGTGCAGTGCTGATCTCGATATCTGGCAGGAACGATTTTGCCCAGTTACCGCAATGGAAAAGCACGCATTTATTTTCGTCATCCGAATAATTGTTGTTCCAATCCACAAGCGCACTAGGCGAACTCGATGCCAGTTGCATAGCATACATGGTAAGCGTACCAGTAACATCCACCTCGCAGGCGCTTGGCAGCATATTCTCGCTCATCATGCTCATGCTGGTGCATACATTGCAACCATAATTTTGCTGAAGCGATGTCCAGCATTGTATGGCAGTTGCGTCAAGTGCGTGTTCCTGCATAAACTCATGTAATACGGCATCCAGTTTGGCTATCTGTATAAGCCTGTCATCCGGCGTTCTGCCGGTGGAGGAATAGGCTTTAATTTTTTCGAGACGCTCCTTCACTATATGATCGTCTTTGGTCAGCTTATTGGCGTTTCCCAAAATGGCAGAGAGGTCAGTGGTAACTACCGATATACCATTGCGTTGCAGTATCTTCTCGCTGTAACGAACGGTGTTAAAACCGCCTGGACGTGCACCAACTGCACCGATGCGTACTGTACGCATGCCTTTTACTACCCGGCATACCGCCTTAAAATTCAGCAGATCCTGGTGGAAACTTTCATCCAGCGGATGCACTACATGTTTTGTAGTCAGTGAATATTTTATTCCGAACTGATAAAGATTATTACAAACGGAGATCTTCCCACACCATGCATCACGACGGTTAACCACGTCCATCTTATTCAGATCATCCGGGTAGGCCTGTATCAGCACAGGTACATTAAGTCCGGACAATTTCAGCGTTTCGGCAATGCCTTTCTCATCGCCAAAGTTTGGCAGTACTACCAGCACACCTGCAATCGTATCTGCGTTTTTTCTGAATAATGCCGCACATTTCTGAGCATCATTAAAAGTTTCCACGCCACTCAATTTGGTATCGGTTTCGTTAAGCATTACCGGTGTTATTCCTGCCTTTTCAAATGCCTTTGTCAAATCTGCTTTGCACTCGCCAACCAGTTTGTCAGGAAAGAAATCGCGGTTGCCGATGATGATGCCTAAGGTTATGTTCCCTTCGTTATTTTTCATTTTTATTGCCTGCAATAATTAGTTCTATTTCATTAGCGTAAAACACTTCTTTGTGTTTCTCTTCAATGCCCGGGTCCGTTATAATGTAATCTATCAGCGAAAGCGCCCCCAGGCTGGCCAGTGCTGTTTTGCCTATTTTGGTGGAATCTGCTACCAGGTACCGTTGTTCAGCGGCCTCTATCATCGCCTTCTTCACCACCAAATCGCTGATGCTGGGGTAGGTTAGGCCCGATTTTAACGATATTCCGGCCGTCGCCAAAAAAAGCTTCTGGACATTTAGCCCCTTAAAAAAGTCAGCAGCCTTTTGCCCTGTCAGCGATAGGGTTGGCGGTTTAAATTCGCCGCCTGTCACAATCACCTCGATACCGGGCTCTGCACCAAGCATCAGTGCTATATTGAGCGCGTTGGTGATCACCGTAAGGTTTTTCATCCCTTTTAGCTTTTTGGCCAGTTCGGTTGTTGTCGAACCGGAATCCAAAATGATCGTATCGCCGCTCTCAATAAACTCAAGGCACTTATTGGCGATGAGTTCTTTTTTATCCAGGTTCTCCTGGTGTGTCAAAGAAAAGGTTTGCACCTGGTCCTTAATATTTTTCAGGTAAGCCCCGCCATGCTCGCGGATGATCAAACCATCTTTTTCCAATTTCTCCAGGTCCTGCCTTATCGTAACTTCGGTCACTTTAAACAGTTTCGCCAGGTCGAGCACTTTAGCTGAACCGTCTTCCTGTAAAAGCTCTAATATTTTATCTCTTCTGTATGTTGGTAGCATATTTTCGTTTTTCTTCAAAAGTGCGACATTTCGCAACAAAAAGAAAACAAATGAAACTATTTAAAGCACATCGGTGCAAATTCGGTAAGGTATAGGCGCCAGGCATTCCATTCGTGATGATGATCTGTTTCCTGGTAAGTATACTTCAGGCCTGCCTCATCATACAGGGCCTTCAATTTTACTACGCTTTGATATAAAAAATCAGCCTTCCCAATAGCTATCCAATAAACTTTCGGGTTAGCAGTCTTCAGTGCTTGCAGTTGTTTTACATTAGCATCTTTGTCGTATTTCATATTCGGTGCAGCTGAAGAAAACAATCCCATACTCATTACGCCTATATATTTAAACATTGCAGGATTGTTATTAGTGATGTTTTGGGTTTGAAAACCGCCCATCGAAAAACCGGTTATCGCCCTGTGATCGGGGTCGGCAATTACGCGGTAGTTGCCTTCAATATAGGGTACAACATCTTTTACAAGACTCTCCTCAAACTTTTGAGAAGACATTCCGCCCATAATATTTTCGTTGGTTTTAGAAACGTATGATCTGTCAAGCGGCTCAGCAGGTGTGTTAGGATTACCATTTGTGATAACCACGATCATGGGAGTGGCCTTACCTAAGGCAATCAGGTTATCCATAATATAATTAGCCCTGCCGCGGTTCACCCATACATCCTCATCACCGCCTGCTCCATGAAGCAGGTACATTACCGGGTACTTTTGCTTTGATTTTTCGTAGCCCGGTGGGGTGTAAACCATCATCCTCCTATTGCCGCCTATGGTGGGCGATGGATACCAAACTGCGGTCACTTGTCCATGCGGAACATCTTTTGCATCAATCAAATCTGCCAACGGACCGGGAACCATCAGTCGGTTCTCCACGTTAACGCCATCGCGGGTAACGAGGCTGCTTCCTGGCTCAGTGGTGCTTATTCCGTCGATCAAATAGCGATACTCATACATGGCTGATGGTAGCGGACCAGTCTTAGCTTCCCAAATGGAATCCTTTTTTACCATGGGAATAGTGAAGTTGTACATGCTGGGCGGCCAGGTTCCTAATAAGATGACTTGCTTAGCATCGGGGGCCTTTATCCGGAATATAACCGAGTTGTCCGCTTGTACTTCAGGAGGCAGATTGACTGATCGCATTTGCGCTTTTGACCACATTGGCAGCGCAAAAATCAGTAGCAATAAGAGTACAAATCTTTCAGTCAGCAAAATAAATGCTTTCCATTTCATGGTTTTAATTGGTTAATTGGTTTTGTTTTTCGTTTGCAATATGCAAATAAAAACAAATAAAAGAAAATAAACGAAAGTATTTTAAAAGAAATCGGAAGTCATTTTGTTAAGTGTGTGGCCAGTTTATTAAAAGACAAAAAACTCTTTTATTTAATTATTTGTTATATATTTGTACAATCAGATGGGAATATTTTCAAAGACTTGTGAATATGCTATGCGGGCGGTGTTTTTTGTCGCCGCCAAAACTGCCGATGGCGGTCGCGTTGGTATAAAGGAAATTGCAACAGGGATCGATTCTCCCGAACATTTCCTGGCTAAAATATTACAGGATCTGAGTAGGAGGGGAGTTATCCAATCTGCTAAAGGACCCAACGGCGGTTTTTATGTTGATGATGTGATTTTAAACATGCCTCTGTCATCAATAGTAGAAGCGGTGGATGGTAACAGCATATTTACCGGATGTGGCCTGGGATTGGAGCAATGTTCGGAAGACAATCCATGCCCCATACATCACGATTTTAAATCTATACGTAACCAGATACAAGCGTTGCTTAAGACAACCAAGATCGGTGAGTTTAATGAGGATTTGAACTTGGGTATTGCGGTGTTAAAGAAATAAAAAAATCTACTTCAATAAAGGATAAAAAGGTATTTATATATTAAAATAACGATGAAAGATATAGCCGGATTGGAAGATATACAGCTTTTTGTAGACGAGTTTTATAACAAGGTGCGTGAAGATGCCCTGATCGGTCCTGTGTTTGCCGGGGTTATTACCGATTGGCAGCCGCATTTAAATAAAATGTATGCCTTCTGGAATGCTGTTCTGTTTGGCGCGGCGGGATTTAAAGGAAACCCTTTTGCGAAACATGCACCGCTGCCTATTGCGCCGGAACATTTTGGAAGGTGGCTGGACCTGTTCGGTGAAACTATTGATGCAAACTTTGCGGGACCTGTGGCGATAGAAGCCAAGCAAAAAGCCGGCATAATGGCAACCATGTTTATGAGCAAGCTGGATAGGATGAGAAGCGGTCCGGGTTATACTATAGTTTAAACGACATTGAATAGAACAAACAACAAAAAATATGAAACAAATACAGGTAACAGATCACTATAAGGTTGTTGAAGTAGAGTTTACCGCAGGCCATAGTATGCCGAGACATGTCGCTACATCTGATGCGTTGCTGATTGTCGAATCCGGTAAGGCGCTTTTAATATTTGAAAAGGAGACAGTTGAATTGAGTGAAGGAAGTACGCAGCCCATACCGGCCAATGAAGAGCATATGCTGAAAATCATAGATGATTTTAAGGGCTACATCGTGATGGGGAATGAGTCGAAGATCAATTTCTCAAAGCCAGGTCAGCAAGTGGTAAATTGAGAAATAAATAAAACCAAACGGTATTTTATTTGTTATCAAATTACCTTTTTAGGTTGATTTACTCTGATATTCAGTCGTTTCTTTACATCCAGTCGACAAATTTTGGAGCGTTTGTGTGTATCTTTGTGCGTTGAAGATTTGTAGCGATTCCTTTCATTTGACCGCATCAGCTTTTAGCTATTTCGCTTGTTTAAGCAATAATTACTACGCGCATTTAAGGCACACAATCTTTAGCATTCACTAAGAAAGGTATTTTGATAAATGAGACAACTTAAAATAAGTCAGTCGATCACGAACCGTGAGTCTGCGTCATTGCAACAGTATTTATCTGATATAGCAAAGATCCCGATGGTGACCGCGCAAGAGGAAGTGATCTTAACACAGAAAATAAGACAGGGCGACCAGGCTGCCCTGGAACGCCTGACAAGTGCGAACCTGCGATTTGTAGTTTCGGTTGCTAAGCAATATGAAAGTTCCGGGCTTACGCTCGGCGACCTGATCAACGAGGGCAATCTTGGATTGATCAAAGCTGCAAAGCGGTTTGACGAAACCAAAGGCTTCAAATTTATTTCGTATGCTGTTTGGTGGATACGTCAATCCATTCTTCAGGCTATTACCGATCATGCAAGAATGGTACGCCTGCCGGCAAATAAAGTCGGCGATCTGAGCAAAATCAGCAAGGCATCGTCTGAATTGGAGCAGCATTTGGAAAGGGCAGCGACGGTAGAAGAAATTGCAGAAACTTTAGAGATAACCGTTGAAAAAGTGTCAGGGACATTGGCGAGCGCAGGCAGGCACATATCTGTTGACGCACCGTTCTCCAGCGAGGAAGATAACACACTGTTAGATGTGCTACAAAATCCCGGATATGGCACGGATAAAGAAGTGATGGATGATTCGCTGAGAACCGAAATTTCGCGTAGCCTGAAGATGCTTGAAGCCAGGGACAGGGAGATCGTCGAACTGTTTTTTGGTTTAGGAGGTTCGCAGCCATTAAGCCTGGAAGAGATAGGCGAAAAATACAACCTGACCAGGGAACGTGTAAGACAGATAAAGGATAAAGCACTTGCCAGGTTAAGGCATAGCGACAGAACTTACAGGGAATTGAAAAGCTATTTGTAATCCCTGGATTGAACATAAATAATAAGCCTTTAGCGGATAGCTAAAGGCTTTCTTTTTGATATTAGTATAGACGCGGTTGTATTGGTCGCCGCCCAGTGAGGGATTACTTTTTAAGGGATCCAACATGTCGGTAAGTATTGATGAGTACACCCGTTGGAGTGGACTTCGTGCTGACAAAAGCAAGTTCGCGTGCGTCAATAGTGTCTGAAAGTATGCGTTTGCCGCGGCCAAGCAACACAGGGTAAACCACGAGCACAACCTCGTCCACCAATCCTTCCCCAAGCAACACGGATGTCAGTGTCGAACTGCCCACAACGATCAGGTCGGGGCCGTCTGTTGATTTGAGATTGCGAATGCCAGCTATGATATCCCCGTCAAGACCCTTAACCGGCCCCCATTCCAGGCTGTCGGGCCTGTGGGTTGCTATGTGTTTTGTTGCAGCGTTTATAGCATTAGCCATCGGGAAATCTCCGGCATTAGGCCAAAACTTGCTGAATATATCGTAGGTATTGCGGCCGAGCAGCAGGTCGAAATTTGACCCATATGCCTCAAAGAGCATTGCTGCCCCGGCAGGGCTTCTATAAGGTGTTGTCCATGCGCCGTAGGTGTAATCTCCGTCGTGCTCTATCACGCCATCCAGCGAGATATGTTCGGCTATCTTGATTTTTCTCATTTTTTTATTGCTGGTTCTTATGATTGTATAAAATATGGTTATGCTTACTTTAAAAAGTCACCCAGGTAGGCTAAGATCGTAGTCGTCTGCATCATCAGGCCAACATGTGATTGTGACGGGACAACAGCCAAATGCGATTTTGGCATTGGTGCTAAATCAGCAGATATACCACCTCCCAATAATTGATACGTTTTTGCCAACTCGACTTTATCCAAACCGTCATTGTCGCCCGAAATAATCAATACCGGCGAACTAATTTTCCCAATATTGGCGTCACCCATGTCAAATGGCGTCTTGACAAAAGCAATCATCTGTTCTAAGAAAGGAACCCATTTTGTTTTGTCGGGCGCTACTGCATCATATCCAGTCTTTAAAGGAGTATTCTGTAAAAATTCGGGTTTCATGTTTTTAAACCCATCAGATACTGCGGGCAGCCAGCCAGCGCTTTTATAGGTAGAAGAAATGATCACCAATTTGTTTACACTTTTAGGATTTTGAATGGTCAACTCATAAGCTATAGAACCACCCATGCTGTATCCGACAACGTCGGCGTTTTCAACTTTTAAGTAGTCCATTACGCCTTTCACATCGCTTGCCATAGTAGTAAGTTCCAATTTCCCTTCTGAAAACGGTGTATGTCCATGTCCCCGCATTTCCATTGCAATTACTTTTCTTGTTTTTGACAATTCAGGTATTATTTGCCCCCAGTTCATATCAATGGTCATAAAAGCGCCATGCAGTAAAATTATAGGCTTGCCCTCTCCATATACTTCGTAATATATCTTAGTGCCATTAACAGGTGCGTAGCCACTGGCGGCGGGTTTAAGCTGTTGTCCGTTTGATTGCGATGCTGTAAAGCAAATGATCGCAATCAGCAGAACTGATTTAAGGAGATTGTTTGTTTTGAATAAAGTTTTCATATGCGTTTGATTTAGTTTGATTTTTATTGGCAAAACAAATATCGATAGCATTTCAGGAGTTTGTGCTGTATGAAATCGACATTATGACGGGTGGATCGCGACAATGTTAGGACGTTATATTTTGGCCGTTTGAACAGGCGAGGGGTATGAGATTGTCATTTCAAATAATATATTTGCCCGTTTGTTACCCTATATGCCGACGATCCCATCACGACGCACCTTTTATCTCATTTATATTAGCACAGCTACAAAGCTGATGCCCGAGGAGGAACTTCAAAATTTGCTTGAACAATCCAGGCGAAATAATGAGCAATATGGCATCACAGGAATGCTGCTGTATATGCCAAGCCGCTTCCTGAATAAATTGGAGGGACGTTTTATGCAGTTGCTAGAGGGTCGTGAGCGAGATGTCCGGAAAATATATGACCGCATCCTGCAGGATG
>Ga0070665_100000148_pt1 | contig 128573 bp, 148 predicted proteins | sample KBSS13metaG_FD_65862 | JGI IMG/M metagenome (GOLD analysis project Ga0070665, IMG submission 65862) | Switchgrass rhizosphere microbial communities from Kellogg Biological Station, Michigan, USA - KBS S1-3 metaG | ecosystem: Host-associated > Plants > Roots > Rhizosphere > Soil ...
CTCTTCCAGCGCCGGGAAATGATTGCGCTGCGCCTGGATATGGTCGCGCACCCAGCCTTGCGGCGAGAGCGCCGGCTGCCCCGTGCCGTGCGTATCACCGATGTCCCCCGCCGGCCGGCGCCGCATCTCGACGAGAGCGGCGTAGAGCCGGGACACGGCGTCGGCGGCGGCGGGCGCATTGTCCGCCATCTCGACCAGCTCGTATCGCGGCACTGCGAAGCCGCCGAGCATCGGGTCGGCGAAGATTTCAGCGAGCTGGTCGACGCCCGTGCCCTCGCCGCCCTCGGCCGCGAAGCTCTTGAGGTCGACGTCATAGGCCTCGGCGAGGCGCAGCAGCACGCCCGCCGTCACCGGCCGCTGGTTGCGCTCGAGATGGTTGAGATAGGAGGGTGAAACGCCGATCTCGCCGGCCATCGCGCTCTGGTTGAGCCCGAGCTCGCGGCGCAGCCGCCGCACCTGCCGCCCCAGATAAAGCTTGCGTTCGGCCATGTGCGAACTTTGTCACAAATTCACAAAGGTCGCAAGACGCGTTGTGACATAGCGACCCTTTTCGGGGGTGCCGTCCGCCGGTTTCGATGCTTCTAGCGGGGCTCACCGAACGGAAGAAACGACATGACCGACTTCGCCGACCTGATCCCCGCCCCGACCGGCCGCTTCGACGGCATCAAGCGGCCCTACGCGCCGGCCGAGGTCGCGCGGCTGCGCGGCTCGGTCCCGATCGAGCACAGCCTTGCCCGCCGCGGCGCCAACCGCCTTTGGGAGCTGCTGCACAGCGAGGATTATGTCCACGCGCTCGGCGCCGTCACCGGCAATCAGGCGATGCAGATGGTTCGCGCCGGCCTGAAGGCAATCTATCTGTCGGGCTGGCAGGTCGCTGCCGACGCCAACACCGCCGGCGCCATGTATCCGGATCAATCGCTCTACCCGGCCAATGCCGGCCCCGAACTGTGCCGCCGCATCAACCGCACGCTGCAGCGCGCCGACCAGATCGAGCATATGGAGGGCGGCGCGAAGCGCGACTGGTTCGCTCCGATCCTGGCCGATGCCGAGGCCGGCTTCGGCGGCCCGCTCAACTGCTTCGAGATCATGAAGGCCTATATCGAGGCGGGCGCCGCCGGCGTCCATTTCGAGGACCAGCTCGCGGCGGAGAAGAAGTGCGGCCATCTTGGCGGCAAGGTGCTGATCCCGACCCAGGCCCATATCCGCAACCTCGACGCGGCCCGGCTCGCCGCCGACGTCTGCGGCGTGCCGACGCTGCTGGTCGCCCGCACCGACGCCGAAAGCGCGAAGCTGATCACATCGGACGTCGACGAGCGCGACCGCGAGTTCCTGACCGGCGAGCGCACCCAGGAGGGGTTCTTCCGGCTCAAGGACGGCACCGGCATCGACCATTGCATCAAGCGCGGCCTCGCGTTCGCCGAGCATGCCGATCTCTTGTGGTGGGAAACAAGCCACCCGAACCTGGAGGATGCCAAGAGGTTCGCCGAAGCCGTGCAGAAAGCACATCCGGGCAAGATGATGGCCTATAATTGCTCGCCCAGCTTCAACTGGGAGGCCAAGCTGGACAAGGAGACGATCGCCAAATTCCAGCGCGAGCTCGGTGCGATGGGCTACAAGTTCCAGTTCGTCACCCTGGCCGGCTTCCACAGCCTCAACCATTCGATGTTCGAGCTTGCCTCGGGTTATCGCGACCGCGGCATGGCGGCCTATTCCGAGCTGCAGCAGGCCGAATTCGCCAGTGAAGGCGCCGGCTACACCGCCACCCGCCACCAGCGCGAGGTCGGCACCGGCTATTTCGACCAGGTCGCCCAGACCTTGGCCGGCGGCGAGGCCTCGACCACCGCGCTCGCCGAATCGACCGAAGCCGCCCAGTTCACCGACGCCGCGCCGCAGCGCGCCGCCGCGTAAGGAGAGAAACGATGAAACATTATTGGGTTGTCGGGGGCGAATATAAGGACCCGGATTTCCGCGCCTTGATCCCCGGCACGGAAAGGATGGTCGGGCCGTTCGCCGACGAGCGCAAGGCGCGCAACGAATGGATCCGCCTGACCTATTGCCCCAACGTCACCGCGATGACGCGCTACAGCATCGCCGCTGAGGCGCGATGATCGAGACCTGCGCGCGCGCCGGTTAGCTGACTTGCGAGAATCTGCCTTCTCCCGCGTGCGGGAGAAGGCAGGGCGCGCGGCGGGGAGGCCAAGGGCCTTCTTTTTTGTTTCAGCATCGCCAACGAGAAGGCCTCAACTCCAATCCGCCTCGCCGGTGGTCCCTCCGCCCCGCTTTGCGCGGGCTCGCAAGCGATCGCTGAGACAGCGCTGCCGCCGGCCAGGCGGCCATATTCGAATTCGTCCGAATCCGAACGCCAATATTTGGCGAAAATCACCGCAAATTAGCGCTCGTAAATCGGACGTTCAGGGGCATCGAAAGCAGAAATGGCGGATTTCCGCCATTTTCTACACTTGGCACGGCGGATGCAAAACTCCTGACATGGCGGCGGGATGGTCCCGCAGCCGACCAAGGAGATACGAAATGACGCTTTCCATCAACACCCTGCAGACCCTGACCATCTCGGTCTTCGGCGCCCTCCTCGCGAGCAGCCTGTTCCTCTCCGCCGTGATCGGCCCGGTTTCGATGGTCTGATCCCCGCTCATGCGGGGACAGGCTCGAACCGGGTCCGACCCGAACCCTACCACCTCTTTTGGATTTGAAACGATGACCACCGATTACGCCCTCGACAAAAGCAATGCCAAGCTGCTCGGCGTGTGCGCCGGCTTGGCGCGCTCCACCGGCTGGGATCCCCTGCTCGTCCGCCTCGGCGCGGTCCTGGCCACCCTGTGCCTGCTCGGCCCGGTGATGATCGCAATCTACATCGTGACCGCCTTCGTGGCCGAGAGCCGCTGAAGCGCCGGCCGATGAACGCGACCTTGCGCCAAATCCATAGCGGCATCGCCGCCGCCGCCTTCCGCCTTGCGGAAGCGGCGCCGACACTGGTGCTGTTCGGCCCGGCCGCGGCGCTCGCCGCCATGCTGACCGCCTGGCTCGCCGGGCTGCGCGCCCACCGCCAGATCGCCTAGGCGGCCGTCACCAGGCCGGCCGACGCGGCCGCCGGAAGCCAGAGCACCAGGTCCGCGAGCACGTCGCCGCAATCCCGTCCCGAAATACGCGCCGCCGCCGCGGCCGCTTCATGGACCTCCCCGCCGTGGGACCCCAAGGCCGCCAGCCAGGCATGATGCCAGGGCTCCAGTTTCTGGAGCCGCACCCGATAAAGGATACGCGACACTGCGATCGGGCTCCGGCCCGGCTCCGGCACCACAGCCTTGCCGCCGCGGTCCGATGCTTCGATCAGCGGCACCAGGTCGAAATCCGATTGCAGCAGCCTGACGCTGTCGGGCAATTTCAGCGTCAGCCCCGGCAGCAGTGCCGCATCCGCCATCAGCGGCGACGCCCCGTTGCGTTCCACACCCTCGGCGCGCTCGACCTCGGCCCTCGCCCGCTCCAGCCGCGCCACCGCTGCCGGCAAGGTCGCCAGCGGCCCGCCGCCCTCCCGTGGGCGCGTGGCCTCGAGATGGTCGGCGAAGCCGGCGCCATAATCATAGAGGCTGAAATGGCGGGGCGCCCGCGCCGCGATGTAGCTCTCGGCGAACAATCCGAAGACGGTGTCGCCGACGAGCAGGCGCAGCGCCGGATATTCGTCGCGCAAAGTCTCGGCGAGGCGGCTGCGATAGCCGCCGGCATAAATTGCGAACCGGCGCTCCGGGCCAAGCCGCGCATCGCCGGCGATCCGTGCGTGCACGGCGTCTCGCGCCGCCGCGCCGGCGACGATCGCGTCGAGCATCCAGCTTTGGAGATCGGCCAGGTCGTGCTCCGGCGAACGGAGGCTGCAAACCGGTTCAGGCTGGTCCCTAGCCATGAACCCCCGCGCCTGCACGATACACCCGGGCCTTGCCGAGCTCGGCCACCAAATCCTGATAAGGCGGAATCTTCGCATCCCATTCGAGCAAGGTGGAGACGCCGCCGGTCAGCCGCTGCGCCAGCGCGTAAAGCGCCCAGACCGGCTCGAGCACCGGGCTGTCATGCGTGTCGAGCAGATGGGTGCCGCAGTCGCGCGGCCCGGCGATGTGGAGCTGGACGATCCGCTCCGCCGGCAGCGCCTCGATATACGCAACCGGATCGAAGCCGTGATTGAAGGCGCTGACATGGACGTTGTTGACGTCGAGGAGCAGCCCGCAATCCGCATCCTCGGCGAGGCGGCCGAGATATTCCCATTCCGGCATCTGCGCGCCATTGAAGCGCAGATAGGTGCTTGGGTTTTCCAGGATGAGCGGTCGTCCGAGCCGGTCCTGGACCTCCTTCACCCGCGCCGTCACATGGGCCAGGCTCGCCCCGGTCAGCGGCATCGGCAGCAGATCGTGGCTGTTCGTCCCCGCAATGCCGGTCCAGCACAAATGATCGGAGATCCACACCGGCTTCACCCGGTCGGCCAGTGCGGCAAGCTTCGCCAGATAGACGGGGTCGAGCGGTTCGGCGCTGCCGATCGAGAGCGACACGCCGTGCATCCCCACCGGGCGGTGCGCCGCGACATGATCGAGCACGTGCGCCGCATAGCCGCGATGATCGAGGAAATTCTCGCTCAGCACTTCGAACCAGTCGACCTCCCATGCCGCCGGATCGGTCCGCATCAGATGGGCGAAATGCGGATCGCGCAGGGCGAGGCCGTCGCCGAGGTTCGGGAGACCGAGCCTCGGCGATCGCTTGTCCGGATCGGATCGCGCCATCAGGTCGATGGTGGGAAGGCGAGGCGCAGGTCGGTCGGCTTGGCCTTGGGCTCCGCCGGCATCTGCCGGTAGGCCATCACTTCGGCGAACGCCTTGTAGGCGACGTCGTGGACGAGATCGCCGACATTGTAGCGCATCCGGCAGATCGGATCCGAGGTGATCGCCTGAGTCGCCGGATCCGTCTCGAAATCGAAAATCTGCATCACGCCTTGCGTCGGATAAAGCTGCGAGGCCGACATCGGCACGGCGCAGCCGCCAAGCGTCGAGCATTTGTTGTCGCTCGGCGCCGAATAGAAGGTGCTTGGCGGTGGCGGTGGCCAGCCGCACACGCCGCCATATTTGCGAGTCGCCAGCACCGAGCCGCAATTGCCGGCCGGGGCCGGGCTCTTGGCGCCGCCGCTGCTGCAATTGCCGCCGCCGGTGGTGACCTGGACGAAGCCGCAGCCGCCCTGGGCGTGGCAATTGTTCGAGCCCTTGCAGCTGTGGAAGATCGAAACCTGGGCGCAGTCATTCTTGCCGCGCGTGTCGAAATCGAGGCCCTGGCAGCTATGCTTGAGCCCGGGCGGCGGCGGATCGATGCCGAGCGACAAATCGGGCGAGAGCCCGGTCACCGCCCAGGCGATCGACATCCGGTCGCCGGACCCGACCATCGAGGGATAGGGGAAGAGCACGCTCGTCCCGGCCGGCGGCGACCAATAGGTGTTGAGCACCGTGGTGACGCCGGCGATGGCGCCGATCGCCGCCTGGCTGAGCAGAGTGTGGCTGTCCGGCTGCGCGGCGAGGCGGTTCATGGCGCCGGCGATGTCGTCCGCGCTCGGCAGCACGTCATTATAGGGGTTCTGGTCGTATTCCGTGGTCTTGAGGTCGGCCGCCTGCCAGTGACCCACCTTCGCATTGCCCGCCCAGGTGGTGATCTCGCCGGCGTCGATCAAAGCCTGCACTTGCTGGAAGCGCTCATAATGATCGTCATGGTCGTTGCCGAAACGGGCGGCGGCGTCTGCCGACGGTGCGAGGTCGCCCTTGTCGTCGAAGCTCGGATAATCGGATTCGAGCGCGTCCTTGTCGGAGACGTAACGGGGTTTCACCGCTGAGAGCAAAGCCGCATCCCGCTTGATGACGCTGCCCTCGCCCTGGTCGGTGATCGCGTCCATCATCGAGACCATCTGCTCGAAGGCGATGTCGGGATAGGAGAGCGCGACGACCGTGTTGAATCCCATGAACTCGCGCATCGGATGGCCGCCGGAGACGCTGTTGAACATGTCGTTCTGGACCGGCTCATTCTTCGATGCGTGCTTCCACACCATTTCCCACATGGTGGAGCCGTCGTCGTAGCTGAGGTTCAGATAGTCGTAATAGCATTGGTACATCCAGCCGATCGTGCCGAACATCGGCAGCGCGTCGCCGATCTTCCAGGCGGCGAACGGCGCGTTCGGGAAATAATCGCCCTGCTTGTCGTGCTTGATCGCCTTCTTCGCGTCGGCTTCGGGCTGCTCGATGGCGAGGAACAGGCGGATGCGCTCGCAGTCGAGCGGCCCGACATCGACCGCGAGATCCTCGTTCACCGTGTCCTTCAGGTCGATGATGTTGGGAATGATGGTCTTGTCCGGCCCGTAGCAGGTCCAGCCGTGCCGATCGTCCTGCAGCGCCGCGCTGGTGAAATCGGGCGTGGCGCCGACCACCGCCGCCATGTTCGCCGCCATCTGCAGGTGGAGCATCTCCTGGATGAAGACCGAGAAGACGATGTTGAACGCGGTCTCGTTCGGCGTGGCTGGTGCCGCGCTGCTTTTCGCGCCGGGCCACAACCGGCCGAGATAGAGCTCGTTACCGGCGGAGTTGATCTGGTGCATGCCCTCGATCGAATAGAGGCTGGTCATGTAGAGCGGGATGGTGAAAAGCTCGACATCGATCGCCGCCTGGGCAATCGCCTTCAGCGCCGCGAGGTCGGTGAATTTGTTCGAAGCGGGGCGCGGCGCCTGGGCGCTGGCGCTGAGCATGCGGGCCATCGATCGTCCTCCTCTCGCTGGAGGCGGTCCCCGGGACGTCTCCACGACAGCGAAGATTCGCGCCTGGCCTTGCGCAAATGGAGTCGCCTGAACCGGAAGCTACTCCGCTCCCGCCGCCAGTCAACTGCCGGAATCATGGATTTGTCTACAACGGCTAAGAAATTCTCTCCGCAGTCCAAGCAAAGAAGCCGTCTTCATCTGCGTTTTACCTGACATGGGTCAGTGGATCGGCAGGAACATCCCGAGGATGGAGAGCGCCAGCGCTATCATCGCGACGATCAGCGCAACGCGCGCGATCTGCGCTCCCTCGCGGGCCGCCCTGTTTCCTTCGTCGTCCATCCCTGCCCTAAACGCTTCGCGCCGGCAAAGTTCAACCTGACAGCGGCCGCCCGCTTCATTAACACCGGGTCGGCGGGCGCGGCTTCAGGAGCGTCCCAGGGGAGGAAAGATGGCGAAAGCGGCCCGGCCGTTCTGGCGCAGCCTGTATTTCCAGGTCCTGGTCGGTATCGCGCTCGGCATCCTCGTCGGCTGGCTCTGGCCGTGGCTCGGCCAGTCGCTCAAGCCCCTCGGCGAGGGCTTCATCAAGCTAGTCAAGATGATCATCTCGCCGGTCATCTTCCTCACCGTCGTCACCGGCATTGCCGGCATGGCCGATCTGAAGGCGTTCGGGCGGGTCGGCGCCAAGGCGATGGGCTACTTCCTCGCCGTCTCGACCTTGTCCCTGGTGATCGGTCTCGTCGTCGCGAATGTCGTCCAGCCGGGCGCCGGCCTCAACATCGATCCGCGAACGCTCGATGCGAGCTCCGTCTCGACCTACGTCACCCAGGCCCACGATCAGAGCATCTGGAAATTCCTGCTCAACATCATTCCCACCACCCTGGTCAGCGCCTTCACCGAAGGCGAGATATTGCAGGTGCTGCTGGTCGCGATCCTGTTCGGCATCTCCCTTTCGCTGACCGGGGCGCGCGGCGCACCGGTTCTCGATCTGCTCAAGATCCTGACCTCGGTCGTGTTCCGAATCGTCCATATCCTGATGTACGCGGCGCCGATCGGCGCGTTCGGCGCGATGGCGTTCACAATCGGCCAATATGGCGTCTCGGCGCTCGTCAATCTCGCGGCCCTGGTTTTGACCTTCTATGCGACCTCACTGCTGTTCGTGGTCGTCGTGCTCGGCACGATCGCGCGCATCGCCGGCTTCTCGATCTTCAGCCTCGTCCGCTATCTCAAGGACGAACTGCTGCTCGTGCTCGGCACGTCTTCTTCGGAAAGCGCCTTGCCCTTGCTGATGGAAAAGCTCGAGCGGGCCGGCTGTCCCGAATCGGTGGTCGGCCTGGTCGTACCCGCCGGCTATTCGTTCAACCTCGACGGCACCTGCATCTATATGTCGCTTGCCGCCTTGTTCATCGCCCAGGCCTGCAACATCCCGCTCTCGTTCGGCGATCAATTGCTCCTGATGGCGGTCGCGATCCTGTCGTCAAAGGGCGCGGCGGGAGTCACGGGGTCGGGCTTCATCGTCCTCGCCGCGACCCTGTCGGTGCTGCCGGCGATACCGGTGGCGGGCATGGCTTTGATCCTCGGCGTCGATCGGTTCATGAGCGAATGCCGAAGCCTCACCAATTTCATCGGCAATGCGGTGGCGACGATCGTGGTCGCACGGTGGGAAGGGGCGGTGAATCCCGACCAGCTGCGGGAAGCCTTCAGGGCCGGCGATGCGGCATCGATTCCCGCCGAAGCCGCAGCGCCTGCATCGCCAGCCTGACCTCCCACAGGAACAGGATCAGGCCCAGGATCAGGAGCAGCATCGAAATCACGAACAGCCAGGCGATTGGCCGTCCGAATTTGAAATCGGCAAGGTCGGCGAGGAACAGCATCGCGACCAGAACGCAGACGAACAGGGCCGCCGCGGTGCAGGCGCTGAGAGCATGATTCACCACCGTCATCCGCCGGTCGAGAATGCACAATTCGGCCTTGGCCGCCTCGCGCGTCTCCTCGTCGAACGAGGAGAATTCGCGCTCCAGCTGCCGCGCGCGCTCGACCACGCGGGCGAGACGGCCGGCCAGCACGTTGAGGATCGAGCCGATTCCCGCGAGCAGGAAGACCGGCGCGACCGCGAGCTGGATCTGGTGCGCGATCGTCGTGACGGCGGGACCGGCGCTCATTGTTAGTGCCCCATGTTGAGGACGAAGACCGGGCCGATATCGATCGTCTGACGGCCCGTCGCAAGGTGGATCGCGACGTTGAGCGAGTCGGCCGCATAATCGCGGTTGGCGGTGCCGGTGACTTCGAACATCTGCCATGTCGGCGTGACGGTGACGCCGCCGCTGAACAGCGCCGTGTAAGGCGCGGCCGACAGCTGGACGGCATTATAGGGCAGCGAGGCGCTGACCGCGCCATTGTCGCCCTGCTCGAGCCGCGCCCAGAACGCGAGAACGAGATTGTCGCCGGCATGGATCGCGCGGTTGATCGGCACGGAGACCGCAGTCGTCCAGGCCTGCTCGCTGCGCCCGGGCACCTCAACGCGCAGCGCCTTGCCGCCCTGCACATTGCCGTCGTTGCGAACCTGCGAGCGCGCCCCGTTCGCCGTTCCATCGACGCGATAGGCGCGCGGGACCGGAACCGAGATGACCCGATTGAGGATATCGTCCTCCGCCGAAGTCGGCTGCTGCGCCGCGGCGGTCGCCGGCTGCGCGAGCGCCAGCAGGCAAGTGGCCAGGACCCTGAAGCTCATGATGCTCTCCCCCCTTTTTATCATACAAATGCTAGCGCCTTTGCGCGCGCAATCAAGCGCGCTGCGCGGCGGAGGGTGGCACTCAAATCGAACCTGACCAGTCGAATCTAAGGCCCGACATCCTCGGTCGCGCAGCCGGCGCCGCGCGGGTTGCGCCAGCAGCGCAAGGCGGCCTCGACCTGAGCCTGGGTCGGCGGAGCGTCGCCGGTGAAGGCATATTCGATGATCAGCGCCCCCGGATGCTCCTCGGCATCGTCATAGATGTTGGGATCGGTCGCGCCCTCGGCGTCGCGGACCAGCAGGCTGCGATAACGGGCGACATTGGCGGGACGCACCACGCCGGTTGCGCAGAGATGCGAGGCGGCGGTGGCGAAGACCGCGCCGACCTGCCGCGCCGAAGCCGCTGCGCCGCTGCGGCCGGCATTGGTGAAGCTCTCATTGTCCGCCGAGGCGGGCAGCGCGATACGGCAGCCCGCGGCCGGCCGTGCAGGCTGGAGCGCCATTGCCGGCGTCGCGGCGCCGATCGCGCCCGCCGCGGCCAGGATCATCAAATGGATACGCATCGTCTTTCTCCGCTGGAGCCCGCGGGCCAGACTAGCAGGACGGCGCGGCGCGGCCAATGGCGCTGGCGAAGCCCGGCGCTTGGGACTATCGTGCCGGCGCAATCCAGCAAGGGAGTCCCCCACGATGCGCCTCCTCGCCCCGCTCGCAGCCACCTCGTTCGCCCTCGCTCCCTGCGCTGCCATCTCGGCGCTCCCGGTTGGTGCCGCGGCCCCCGATATCAGGACCGGCGGCGCCCTTGCCGGCCAGCCTTTCCAGCTGCGCCTGCGCGAGCAGCTGCGCCGCGGCCCGGTCGTGCTCTATTTCTATCCGCGCGCCTTCACTCAGGGCTGCACGCTGGAGGCGCACGCTTTCTCCGTGGCGGCCGCCGATTTCCGGCGGGCCGGCGCGCGCGTGATCGGCATGTCGGCCGACGATTACGAGGCGCTGCGCCGTTTCTCGGTCGAAGGCTGCCGCAATGCCTTCCCGGTCGCCACCGCCACGCCCGAAACCATCCATGCCTATGACGTGCGGCTGCGCGAAGGCGTGCCGATGAGCAACCGCACCTCCTACGTGATCGCGCCGAATGGCCGGATCATCTATTCCTACACCGACATGGATTATCGCAACCATGTCACCAACACGCTCGCCGCGGTGCGCGACTGGCGGGCGCGCCAGCGCCGCCGGCGCTAGGCATGGAATAAAGCGTGACCGACGCGGCGGAAGGCGCCGTCCGGCTGCACGAAAGCTGGCTGGCGCCGCTGCGCGAGGAGTTCGCCAGCCCCTATATGGCAGCATTGCGCGCGTTCCTGCATGCGGAGAAGCACGCCGGCAAGCGCATCTTCCCGAAGGGCGGGGAATGGTTCGCCGCGCTCGATCTGACGCCGCTCGAAACGGTGCGCGTCGTCATCCTCGGCCAGGATCCCTATCACGGGCCTGGCCAGGCGCACGGCCTGTGCTTCTCGGTGCGCCACGGCACGCCGCCACCGCCGAGCCTGGTCAACATCTACAAGGAGCTGGAGAGCGATCTCGGCATCGGCCGCCCGCGGCACGGCTTCCTCGAACATTGGGCGAAGCAGGGCGTCCTGCTGCTCAACGCGGTGCTGACCGTCGAGATGGGCCGCGCCGCGTCGCACCGCGATCGCGGCTGGGAGCGCTTCACCGACGCGATTATCCGCCTCGTCGCCGCCCGGCCCGATCCGATCGTCTTCATGCTGTGGGGCAGCTACGCGCAAAAGAAGGCGGCGTTCGTGCGCGGCCTCGATCAGGGCGGCCATCATCTCGTCCTCAAGGCGCCGCACCCGTCGCCTCTGTCGGCTCATGCCGGCTTCTTCGGCTGCCGCCATTTCTCAAAGGCGAATGCCTTCCTGGTCTCGCGCGGCCTGCCGCCGATCGACTGGGCGCTGCCGGAAGGTCAGGACCCGCAATGACAAATCTCATCCAGATCACGCCCTTCATGCACGTGCCGGACATCGCGGCGGCTCTCGCCTTCTTCGAGGACGTGCTCGGCTTCGAGACGCTCTTCCGGATGGACGATTATGCCTATGTCGAACGCGAGGGCGCCGGCATCCGCATTCTCCAGAATCGCGGCGACGACGGCGCGCCGCCGGGCAATCGCCGCTTCGCTTATTATATCGACGCCCGCGACGTCGACGCGCTCTATACCGAGCTGAAGCCGAAGCTCGACGCGCTGCCTCCGGCCGACGTCCACGGTCCGGCGGACAAGCCCTACAATCAGCGCGAATTGCTGGTGCTGGCGCCGGACGGCAACCTCATCGCCTTCGGCCAGGCCATCAAGGGCTGAATGGCCGGCTTCGATCTCGATCGATTCGTGGCCGCGCAGGCCGGAATCTTTCCCCAGGCGCTCGCCGAGTTGAAGGCGGGGCGCAAGCAGAGCCACTGGATGTGGTTCATCTTTCCCCAGATCGAAGGCCTCGGCCGCAGCCCGATGGCGACTTTCTACGCCATCGCTTCCGCGGCCGAAGCCCGTGCCTTTCTTGCCCATCCCGTGCTCGGGCCTCGCCTCGCATTATCCACCGCGGCCGTCCTCGCGCACCGGAATCTGAGCGCCGATGCGATTTTCGGCGGCGTCGACGCAATGAAGCTCAAATCCTCGATGACCCTGTTCGAAGCAATTGCCGCCGATCCGGCGCCGTTCGCGGCGGTGCTCGACGCTTTTTTTGACGCCGAACGCGATCCGGCGACGTTGACGCTTCTGGATGGCTGACAGCCTGCGGATCGACAAATTCCTGTGGTTCGCGCGGATCGTGAAGACCCGCGCGCTGGCGCAGGCCATGGCCGAGAATGGCCGCATCCGCATCGGCGGCCGTCTCGTCGACCGCGCCCATGCCGCGGTGAAGGTCGGCGACGTGCTCAGCTTCGCGCAACGCGGCGCGGTGCGGGTGCTCCGGGTCGAGGCGCTGCCGGTCCGTCGCGGCCCGCCCGCCGAGGCGCGGACGCTCTATTCGGAATTGACGAGCGAAGCCGGCCACGACTAGGGACTGCAGGGGGAGAGAGCGAAGCCATGACCTACGTCGTCACCGATGCCTGCATTAAGTGCAAATATATGGACTGCGTCGAGGTCTGTCCGGTGGACTGCTTCTACGAGGGCGAGAACATGCTCGTCATCAATCCTTCCGAATGCATCGATTGCGGCGTCTGCGAGCCCGAATGCCCCGCCGAGGCGATCCTGCCCGATACCGAGAGCGGCCTCGAGCAATGGCTCGAGGTCAACACCACCTATTCGGCGGAATGGCCCAACATCACCCGCAAGAAGGACAGCCCCGCCGACGCCGACGAGCATAAGGGCGAAGACGGCAAGTTCGAGAAATTCTTCTCCGCCGCTCCGGGTGAGGGAGACTGATCGTCGTGCGGCCGTCGCCTTTGGTCCCGATATTGCTCAGCGTTCTGCGCATCGTCGCGGCCCTGCTCTTCCTCGAGCATGGCGCGGTCAAGCTGCTCGGCTTCCCGCCCGGCTCGCCGATGCCGATGCCGGCGCCCTTCACCCTGATCTGGTTCGCCGGCCTGATCGAGCTGGTCGGCGGCGCGCTGCTCGCATTGGGGCTGTTCACCCGCTCGGTCGCCTTCGTCTGCGCCGGCGAGATGGCGGTCGCCTATTTCATGGGCCATGCGCCGCAAGGTTTCTTCCCCGTGATCAATATGGGCGACGCCGCGATTCTCTATTGCTTCGTCTTCCTCTACATCTCCGCCGCCGGTCCCGGCCCGTGGAGCGTGGATGCCGTGCGCAACCGCGGCTGGGTGCCGAAACCCTAGCACCCTAGCTTTCCGACTGATTTCCTGCTATATGTTAGACATCGAAGCGGATGTCCTCGCATCCGCACACGGTGTTCAACGACGAATTGCCGCACAACCGGATTTATCGAACTGCGTCTTTTGGGGCGGATGCGGGTTATTCCGGCACAGGCGGTGATATTCCATAGGAAGGTCTTTTTTGATGGCAACGAAAGCGTTGAGCTTCGACGTTGGCGATTATGTCGTTTACCCCAAGCACGGCGTCGGCCGTGTGATCGAGCTGCAGAGCACGGACATTGCCGGCATGCAGCTGGAATTGTACGTTCTGCGCTTCGAGAAGGAAAAGATGACGCTGCGCGTTCCGACCAACAAGGCGGAAAGCGTGGGCATGCGCAAATTGTCCTCCGACAAGACCATGCAGGAGGCGCTCACCACCCTGAAGGGCAAGCCCCGGGTGAAGCGCACCATGTGGTCGCGCCGCGCGCAGGAATATGAAGCGAAGATCAATTCGGGCGACCTCGTTTCGATCGCCGAAGTGGTCCGCGACCTGTTCCGGCCCGACGACGCGCCCGAGCAGAGCTATTCGGAGCGGCAGATTTTCGAAGCTGCCTCCACCCGCCTGGCCCGTGAGCTCGGCGCGATGGAGCAGATCGACGAGAAGGCGGCGCTCGAAAAGCTGCTCGACATCCTGAACAAGGCGTCGGTCCTCCACCTGAAGGTGAAGATCGAGGCCTGAGCCCGGCTTCTCCGGGCGGATAGGCGCCAATCAAAGGGCGGTCCGGAAACGGGCCGCCTTTTTGATGTTGCGCCCGATCCGGACACCGTGTATTATCTTCATAACACAGTCAGGAGAGATTCGATGCGCACCATCGCCTTGCTCGGCGCCGCCGCCCTCGCCGCCCTCGTCACCGGCTGTCACGCCGCCGGCAATGCCGAGGAGAGCGGCGCGATCGCCCAGCGCGATTTCCCTGTCGCCGGCGCGTTCGACAAGATCGCCCTGTCCGGTTCGCCCGACGTCGTCGTCACCGTCGGCGGCGCCGCTTCGGTCCGCGCCGAGGGCGATAGCGCGATGCTGGACCGGCTCGAGATCGTCAACGAAAACGGCCAGCTCCGGATCGGCCTGCGCGACAGCAGCGGCCACTGGTTCTCATGGGGCAGCCACCGCGGCCTCACCATCCACGTCACAATGCCCGCGCTCGCCGCCGCTTCCGTCACCGGTTCCGGCGAGATGCGCATCGACCGGGTCCAGGGTCCCGCCTTCGCCGGAGCGGTCACCGGATCTGGCGACATGAGCATCGCCAACCTCACAGCCGACCAGGCGAGCTTCACGCTCACCGGCTCGGGTGACATCACCGCGGCCGGCACCGCCCGCCAGACGACCGCCTCGCTGAATGGCTCGGGCGATCTGCGCCTCGCCCAGCTCCAGGCCGAAGCCGCTACCGTCGCCCTGGCCGGCTCCGGCGACATCGGCATCCGCGCCACCCAGACAGCGACCGTCGAGCTGCGCGGCTCGGGCGACATCACCATCGCCGGGCCGGCCCGTTGCACAATCAGCAAATCCGGCTCGGGCGACGTCCGCTGCAACGCGTGAGGAGTGACTGAAAGCTACACCGTTCGCCCTGAGCCTGTCGAAGGGCCTTCTTTCCTTCTTCACGCCGGAAAGAAGTGAAGGGCTTCGACAAGCTCAGCGAACGGAAGGATTGATCAGATCGATCAACCCTGGTCGGTAATCCGAAACACCAGCGACATCACCCGGGTTTCCTGAACCGGGCGCCCGTCCTCCGTCGCCGGGCGGAACCGCCAACTGCGCAGCGCCTGCTCGCGGGTCACCCGCCAGAAGGCGTCGCTCGTCGCCGAGACCAGAGCGATGTCGATCACACGTCCATCGGCGCCGATCGTCACCCGCACCTGGACTCGGCCGTCGCGCTGGGCGCGCAGCTCCGAGGCCGGATAGGGCGGCTGCAGCTGGCTGCGCGGATCGACCTGCGCGGCGCGCCGCACCGGCACCCGCGGCGGCTCGGGCGGCAGCTGGGGAATATCGGCGATGCCGGAGCCGGCGGTGTTGCTGGCGAACTGGTTCGGCGGGGGCCCCGGGTCGAACACGGGTCCGGTCGGTGGAGTCGGAACCAGCGGCCGGACCTGATCGACGGGGTCTTGCGGCCGTTGCGGCGGGGGCTGGTTGGGCTGCGGCGGCGGGGGAACGCGGGGCGGGTCAGGATCGATCGGTATCGCCGTGATCACGATCGGCGCGTCGATCGCACGGATGAACGCGGGACCTTTGATCAGAACCACGGCGGCGATCAGGGCACCGTGGAACAGGATGACCAGCCCCAGGCTGGCCGGGCTGTTGCGCTTTTGCGCGAAAAAGCCGGTTTCAGGCATGACGACTCTCCTCGTCTTGGCACCGGCGCCATGCCGGCGTGAGACGATGATACATTATCTCGTCATGTTATACTATACCATTAATGCTGGGCACGATGAGGTGCGCTCGCCCCCGCTTTGCAGCGTCACCGAATGCGGGAAATCACAACGTCGCCGCCTTCTGTGGGCGATGACGATGCTGCGCTAGGCCTGGAGTCCGGCGGCCTCACGCAGGCGCAACACCGCTTCGTCGCGTCCGATCAGCGGCAGCAGAACCGCCATTTCCGGCCCGCTGTCGCGCCCGGTCAGCGCCTGGCGCAACGGGTGGAACAGGGCCTTGCCGCTGCGTTCCGCCTTCAGCCGGGCAATGAGCTGGGGCCAGGGCGCATCGCTCCAGTCGATCTCGCCCGCGACGTCCGCCGCGAGGCCGAGAAAGTCGCGGTCCTCCGGCGCGGCGGCGCGCGCGACATGGCCGTGCAGAATCTCCCACCAGTCCGCCGCCTCGGCGACATTGCGCAGATTGGGCCGGATCGCGCTCCAGTCGCCTTCGCTCATCCCGGACGGAAGCCGATCCGCGACTCGGTCGAACGGCAATTGGTGGACGATCCGCGCGTTCAGCGCCGTCAATTCCTCCATGTCGAATCGCGCCGGCGCCCGCCCGAAGGTTCCGAAGTCGAAACTCCCGATCAAAGGCTCCGCGGAGACGACCGGCTCGACCGGCAAGGACGTGCCGATCCGCGCCAGCTTGGCCAGGATCGCGACCGGCTCGATCCCCGCCTCGCGCATCGCCTCGACGCCGAGCGAGCCGAGCCGCTTGGATAATTTCCCCTCCGATCCGACCAGCAGCGCCTCGTGGGCGAAGGCCGGCGGCGCTGCGCCGAGCGCCTCGAACATCTGGATCTGCAGCCCGGTATTGGTGACATGGTCCTCGCCGCGCACGACATGGGTCACGCCCATCTCCATATCGTCGACCACGCTCGGCAGCATGTAGAGCCAGCTCCCGTCCTCGCGCCGCACCACCGGGTCGCTGAGCAAGGCGGGGTCGAGATGCTGGTGGCCGCGGATCAGATCGTCCCAGGCGATCGGCGTTTCATGATCGAGCCGGAACCGCCAGTGCGGCCGCCGCCCTTCCGCCTCGAGCCGGGTGCGATCGTCCGCGGTCAGGTCGAGCGCGGCGCGGTCGTAGACCGGCGGCCGGCCGCGCCCGAGCAGCACCTTGCGCTTGAGGTCGAGCTCCTGCGCCGTCTCATAGGCCGGATAGACCCGGCCCGCCTCCGTCAGCCGCGCCAGCGCCGCTTCATAATGGGGGAACCGCACCGACTGACGGTGCTCCGCGTCGGGATCGAGGCCGAGCCATGCCAGATCCTCGCGGATGGCGATCGCGAAGGCTTCGGTGCTCCGCTCCCGATCTGTATCGTCGAGCCGCAGGATGAAAACGCCGCCATTCCGGCGCGCCCACAGCATATTGTGCAGGCCAGTGCGGATATTGCCGACATGGAGCCGGCCGGTCGGAGACGGGGCGAAGCGGGTGACGACCATGAGGGCCGCCTAGGGCTAGATCAGCCGGTCTTCAACCCGGGCGTCGCAGGCGCACCGCTTGCGATCAAGGTCGTCTCCAGGTCTTCCGCCTCGCTATTGCTCAGCGCGAAGCGTGGGATGGATAGGCCAGCCGCTCGCCGCCTAAGGACAGAAAGCTGCAACTGGCCGCGTGCCAGCGACTCAGGTCGGCCCGGCATACGTTGCCGCTATCATCGCCGTTCCAGAAACCCTATGCCGCTGCGGACCAGCCGTAGCGCAACGGCTTCTGAAGGATCGGAGTCTTTCGTAACCCGCGCCGCGCTCCGAGGGATGTTGCGAAATAGGCGCCCAATCGAAACAGCCAGAGGAGCGCAATGCAGGATAGCGGGACGGAGGTCGCCTGTTGTCCAAAGCCGGAGGGGGCGGCCCATGCAATTCGGCATCGCGTCATCCTCGTCTCGTGGCGCGGTGCAGCGTGGGGCCGCAATCCCCGGTGCGGGCGGTTAGGTCAGTTGCAGCGCCTTCATGGCGACGATGAACCCCGTGATCAGCATTATCGCCGCCACCGCCCAGCGGATGCCGCGTACCGGCACGATGGTCTGAAGCTTGTCGCCGAGCGCGACTGCCGGGATGCAGGCCGCGACCAGCCCCGCGGTCGCGCCCGCCGCCGCCAGCGGCGCGCTGTCGAAGCGGCCGGCAAAAGCGAAGGTGAGGAACTGGATGCTGTCGCCCATTTCGGCGGCGAGGCAGAGGATGAAGGTAGCGAGCAGCGGCAGGCGGGCCGCGGCCTCCGGTTTCTGTTTGCGGGGGATCAGGCCGGAGATGCCGGCGAACAGCAAGGCGAGCGCGGTCAGCAGGGTCATCGCGCGAATCGTGATCGTGGTTGCGATCCAGTCGCCAGCGAAAGCGGCGATGCTGTTGCTCGCGGCGGCGGCGAGGACCAGGCCTGCCAGGACCTGGCCCGGTTTCCTGGTGCCGGCGGCGAGCGTTGCCGCCAGCAATTGCGCCTTGCCGCCCCACGCGCACAGGAAGGCCGCGACGAAGCTGGTGAGGAGGGCTTCCATGGCCGGTGTCTAGCGCGAACCGGGAAGTAAGAAGTAGACCCTCATCCCAACCATTGCGACCGCTCTTGGGTTCGTCCGGGGGACGAACCTGCGGCCGCAATCCCGCAAGCGCGAGAAGGAGTGCGCTTGAGCCACCTTTCTAACCCTCTCCCGCTTGCGGGACAGGGCAGGGTGAGGGTCTTCTTTCTTCTGGAAAAAAACAATCGAAGTCTAGGCGCGCAGGCGAATCGAGATCGAGGCGAGCAGAGCTTCGCTGACATCCTCGCTTTGCGCCTGGCAGCCGATCGCGTCGCGCAGGCGGTCGAAATACAGGCCGGCCGGGCAGCCGCGCGGCTGGGCACGGACGGCGCGGTCGAAGGCGTCGCACAGGCAGATTACGGGGATCATGCCATAGGCCGAGGCCATGGTGCGGATCGCGGCGATGCGCTGGGAGAAATCGCGGACGTTCGCTCGCGCCATCGCCCGTTGCAGGCTGTCGAGCCGGTCGCAGAGCTCGGCCCGCACCACCATCATGCCGTCAATCTGGTCCCGCATGGCCCCACTCCTCTAGCGCGTGACAATGCACCTCTATGGTTACCGGATCATTAACCATGCAATCTGGTAGAGATGCGGTGGCCGCACCCCGGGCCGAAGGAGCCCCGGTCTTGACATAAGGGCCTTCGCGCGGCAGAGGCGGCGCGGAACAAGGCGGCGGTTTCGCCGCTTTCTTTTTTCGTCCCGATCAATTTCAGAGAGGCTGTCATGGCCAAGCCGACCACGGTCAAGATCAAGCTCGTCAGCACCGCCGACACCGGCTTCTTCTACGTGACCAAGAAGAATCCCCGGAACATCACCGAGAAGATGACCTTCCGCAAATACGACCCGGTCGTGCGCAAGCACGTCGAGTTCAAGGAAGCCAAGATCAAGTAGCGACGGGCCCGTCAGGGCCGTCGTTGTAACTGGCCATGAAGTGTGAAGAGAGTGGGTGGCCGGGATTTCGTGGGATATGCCGGGACATGGAGGGATGGAAATGGCGGTTTTCCGCCACTCCGGCCGCGCAGCGGCCTGTGACCAAACCCTAAATCAATAAATGGCCAATCGGCGCTTCCGATCGCGCTGAACGTCTGTTGCATCTCTCTTGCAACCGCGCCGAATCGGCTCGATTTCACACTTCCGCGATCAGGCTCTTCCCGGTTCGCCGAAAGCCGCGGGAATCCTAGGGATTTCACGGAAAAGGCGTGGCCGGGTGGCCTGATCGCGGTCGATAGCATTTCACAGTTCAAAGAGCCGGCTTCAGGCCCTCCCATCCTCCGCCGTCATGGTGGAAAGCAGACTTGAGAACAGCCCACGCGAGCGCCGCAGCCAGGCTGCAAACTCCGTTGCCGGCGCCTCTGGTTCGGTCCACTCGATCGGCCATCCCATTACCATCTCGTAGAAGCGCGGGTTGGAGATCAGGGCGCCGACAAAGGAGGTCCTGCCATGCTGAAAGCTCACCCGGACCGGGGGCGAAGATGGGTACATCGCCGTCGTCGGCGTCCAGCCCAGCGCCTTCATGATCAGCCAAAGCGATGTCCAAGTGCGCGCGCTCTCCCCCAAGGCATATTGGCCGCCGCTGTGCGCCGGGATGTTCATCGGCGACGTGGTCCGAAGCGACCCCTCCTCGATGATCAGATCCGGGAAATAGCCGGCATCCGAAGCGGTCGGCGTGGGCCAGGAAGAAGAGCCGGCGCCGGCGGTGGCGAGCGCCCGCTTCTCGCGCCGTGAACAGGCCCGCCTTAGTCGAGTAGCCCAGGCGTCGAAGGTCGCCGAGGACATCGGAGAAGCCCAAGGACAAGTGTCCCTCGACGTTCTCGCAGAAGACCCACTCGGGTTCGACCTCCCCAATAATCCGGGCGACGCTGGGCCAGAGGTGCCGAGGGTCCGATGAGCCTCCGCGCTTCCCGGCATGGCTGAAGGGCTGACAGGGATAGCCTGCAGTGACGAGATGAAGGCGGCCGCGCCACGGGCGGCCGTCGAAGGTTCTAAGATCGTCCCAGATAGCCGCCTGACCCAAGGCCTGGTCCGCCATCCGTGCCACGAGAGTGGCCGCGGCATGGCTCTCCCGCTCGACGAAACATACAGTTCGATATTGGGGCTCGGCGATGTGCAGGCCGAGATCGAGGCCGGCGTAGCCGGCGCAGAGTGAGAGGCCCCGAAAGTCATCGACTTCGGGGTGGTATTGGGGAGGTAGATCCACAAGGCACGCTCCTTCGCGCCGCTCAGCTGGCGGTCGATGAAGGGCTCGCGGGCCTCAAAGAGTTGATTGTGCCGCAGCGGCGGCATTTGATCTCGATCACCCCGGCGATTGCACTCGCCGAGGCTTTGAACAGCAGGGCGCGGCAGCTCGCGCAACGGACGGGCGAAGGCGCGCCCTCCCTTGGACTCGACTCCATGACAAAGGTCTCTCATGAACCCCTCCGCCCGTCGCGCGGGTGGCGGGGTGATTCCAGCCTGGTACAGCTGGCTCATGGCGGGTCGATGCCGCCGGCTCGGGGCGCGCCAACGCCCCGGCTCCCGCCTCGCGGCGGAAAGATTGGTGTGATCAACCTCGCGGTGTAGAACGCGGATATGATCGATTGGCCTAGCTTCACTTGGGAGGCGTTCGCTACGCTCAGCACCGGCTTCGCGGCGGTGACCGGTGCCTTCGTCCTCGGGCGGAGACAGCTTGACATCTCGCGACAGCAGACGGCGAGCGCAGCCCGTCAAAACGAGATACTCGAACGGCAGCTGCGGCTGGCGGAACTCGCCTACCGACATGCGCTGTTCGATCGCCGCATGGAGGTGTACGTCGGGATTCGAGACTATCTCGTCGATATAATGAGGGAGGCGAAACCACCGACCGGCGAAACCGCGCTGCGCTTTCATAATGCGATGTCGGCGGCAAGGTTCGTGTTTAGTGCCGAGGTGAATGAGAAGCTCGAACAGCTCCGGCTCTACGTCCTTGACTACCGGGTTCTGACGCTGAACATGAAGGCCGTAATAGAGCAGAAAGGGCCTTGGCGACACAACGAGCCTCAGCAGGAGAGCGACATGCTGGAGCAATTGTCGGAACACTTGCGGACCCTGCCCGACCTCTTCGGGGACGAGATACGCCTGGGGCTGTAGCGTTCGTTGATCAGCAAGCGTCGGCCGCCTATATGGAAGTCGCGACGCGCGCGACACGGTGAACCTCCCTGCCGTAGCACGGGCCATTGGCCTGGAGCGTGATGCGAGGGATGTGGGAGTCCTCGCCGCGCGTCGCACCTTTCCAGCATCGTTGACACCTTGATCCTCGTGATCGTCCGGGCCGGTCATGCGTCATTTTCCACGTCGTCGGCTTCCTCGGGTGCCTGCTCGCCGGTGACGCCGGCTGCGATCAGCGCCGCGATTGCGCCGACCCATTGCCCGAAGACCAGTTTGAAGCGTCGCCGCAAGCGGGCGATTTCGGCCGCGCGCGCGTATTGGAGGCTGATCACAAACAGTTCGCCGCGATCGGCCGTGACCTTCACTACGGCTTTCATCCAACGGCCGTCCGCGGCGCGCGTCAGGATCAGGCGCCGATCGTCCTGCTGGAAAATGAGGTCGGGCGCTGCTCCAATGTCAGGCAGGCGCCGATAATCCGCGGCGAGCAGCTCGGGATGATTGCGGCGCTGCTTCGCGTAGGTCTCGGATGAGAGCATTGCGACATGGCCTTGTGCGCTGATCTGTGCCCGGACCTCGTCGTCGAGCACCATGACCGGAAAGGCCGTGCCGGGTTCGTCCAACGCCTGCAGGAAGGCGGGCGAGTCAACCAGGTCGCGCACCGCGGCTCGCGCGCCGGCCAGATCTCCGCCGGCTTGGGCTTCGAGCGTGGCAGCCGCCTTGTCGGCGATCGCGCGCATGCTCGCCTTGCCAGGATTATACGCCCAGCCTGGATCGATGCCGGCAGGAACGGCTTCTGGCGTCGGCGATCCGGCGCGCCAAAAGCGCGAAGGCGGGCCTTCAGGTGGCGGCGCCTTATTCACTTCCCAGCCGCGCGCGCGGAGATCGCGCTCGCTGAGCTGGGTCGCGGTGCAGCGGCAATTCCAACCACAGGGCGGGAAATGCGTGTCCCACCAGGGATGGTCGACCGGAAGGATGGTGCCGTGCCACTGGCGGTGGAGCGGCCGCGTCCGATCGTCCATGACGGCCGAGTAGCGGAGGAATGGAGCAACATCCTTGCGGTCCTGGATCCGCGCCCATTGGCCTGCAGCGCGACTGACACGCATATTGGTCCGGTAGATCGTCTCCAGCCGCCGCGGTCCGATGAAGACGGGCGCGCTCGTACCCGTCAGGCTCTTGTCTTCGACCCGGCCCCACCAGCCGGCGCGCTGCAGGTCGGGGATGATCCGGTCCTTCCACTGCTCGAAAGTCCCGCCATTGGCGAGGACGTCTGCCAGCGAATTGCGGATCGTGTCGAGCAGATCGAGCCGAGCCACCTTAGCGACGGTGAAGGCCCGCGCATGCTCCTCCTGCCACATCTCGTGCCATTTGGTCGTGAGCCGCAGTTCATCGCGCCCGCGGAAGGCGCGGAACGTGTCCTCGGGCGGGAGCCCTATGAGCGGGCGGATGTCGACCCGAGCCCCAGTCAATTGAAGGCCCTTTGGGCCTTGGCGGCCTGAAACCCGATCCATAGGCGATCGTAACGGTCACGCGACAGATCGGGGCGAAGGCGCCGCGCTATGGCCCAGAACTCTTCCCGGTCAAGCTCATCGAGTCGAGCTGAACAAGCGCCGGCCTGAGGAGCGAGGTGAAGGGGACCTACGTGTCTCACGCGCCGTCCTCGCCGGCAGTGGCCGCCATCTTCACCGCGAAGCCGGCGCGCTCCAAGTGCTCGACGAAACCGCTCTGGTCGCCCAGCTCCGCCTCGCGCTTGAGGATCGCCTCAACCTCGGCCGGGCTGCCGGCTTTGGTCAGCTCCTCGATGAGCGAAGGGACGCCGAGATTATCCGCAACGGTGCGCCAACCCTCATCGGCCATGATCTGCTGGAGGGCCTGGTCGACGATATCGCCCTCGGCCGGCTCGGCGAAGTTGACCACGTTGGCCGGATTAGCCCCCGTCTCGGCGTCATTTGCGGCCTCTGGGGGCCTTTTCAGGCCGGTAGGCGCCGGAGGGGCCGGCACCGCCGGTTTGCGCTCGTAGCCGTCGCCATAGACGTCCTTGAAGCTCTCCTCGCTGCGGACCCAGCCAACGCGCTCCAGGACTTCGTCGGTCTCGGCAGTCGCTTTCAAATCGTCCTCTTCTTCGACCAGGTAGGTGAGGACGGGCGCGGCGACGTCCGCACCGAAATTGTAATCGGTGAACCAACGCGCCGGTCCTTCCGTGAAGCTATCGCTCAGCATGTCGGCGTCTTCGGTGATCACCTCCTGCTTAACGCCGGCATGGACGTTGGCTTGTCCCGATCCGAGGCCTGAGGCGGAGGCCGAGGTGGTCATCGTCTGGCTGAGAATGATCCGGCTGATGGCGTCGTCCATAAAGGTCGGCATCTTCTCGAAATCGATGCCGTTGGAGGCGACCTGCATGAATTCTAGAATAGTGCCCTCAGGAATGGCGACGCCGCTATCATTGGCGAGCGCCATCATCGCGCCCAGCAGCTTGTCGATCTCGGCCTGTGATGTGCCGCGAGGATAGGTGCCTTTAGCCGGCGGAACGCTGAACTTGTCGAGGAAGATGTTCCAGAAGCGGATCCCGTTGCGCTTGAACAGCGTCGGCCAGTAAAGCCACTCGGCCAGGCCCCGGCCGTAGGGCTGATCGTCGTCGTCGGCGCCGGATGTCACCACCCAGAATTTCCGTTCGGGCAAGATTTCGCCTCGCAGGTTCTTCGGCGTGATCAACCGGAGCTTGCCGTCCTTGTCATAGCGGAAGCGACGGGCGTGCCGGACCTTGCAGGCGCCGAATTGAAACAGCCCGTCCCGAACCTCCCAAAGCATCTCGGCGACGGCGATGCCATAGAACGGCGCGCGCAGCATGAGCCCAGTCTTGCGGGTCCAACTGAGGCGCATCAGGTTCTTCTCCAGCGCCTCGGCCGCGGCATCCGCGCGGGGCTCACCCGGTTCCCCCGAGGCCATGCTCCACTCGCGCGATGTGATCGCACTCCGCCGCTGTTGGAGGCAGGACTTGACCTGGTCGTCGAGCAGGATCTTGTCGTAGACGCCCCAATCAACAGCGCCCTGCAGTCGCAGGTCGCGGAACTCCTCCAGCTCGTAGATCCACGGGCGGGTGATATCGCGGCCGTCATGGGTTGACGCGATCTCACCCACCAGCTCGGCAGGCAGATGGGCGTTGCGCGGCGCGGGGACGATCGCAGTCGCGCCGCTGCGCGCGGCGCTGTAGCGCTTGGGCAGCTTAGACATGGAACCCTCCGAATTCGGAGCGGCGGGCGATAGTGCCGAAGCCGCGGGTGGTGGTGACGAAGTCCCCGGCCGGCGCCTCGCGCGGTCCAGTGGTGTGGAAGTCGATCGGCCCTATGTCCTCGTCCATGGCGGCTACCAGATGCATGCAGGCGATTGCGTTGTCGCCGTGGCGCTTGCCCTTGGAGCCATCGGCCTTTGAGATGACAGAGCGGTCCGGGATCTTCGGCACGCCGCGGACCTGTTTGATCATGCGGAAATCTTCGAGCGTGCCTTCGTCCTTAGGGATGAGGAATGTCTCGTCCTCGATGCCGGCGCGTAGCTTGGGCATGAAGGCGAGATAGGTCTTGTCGCTCGCCATCACGGCCTCGACGCGTTCGAAGCCCCATTTTTGCTGGGTAGCTTCGGCCAGAGCCGAGCCGTTGCCGCGGGCATCCATCTTTCCCCCGGCGAACAGTGGCAGCCGCTCGATGATCCAGTTGAGGATGAACTCCTGCTCGCGAAACGGCACGTTCCGCATCTCCAGGATGAAGCGGCAGATCTTGCGCAGTGCCAGATCATGCTGCCCGAAGGCGATCGGTGAAACGTCGCCTGACCGGGCGAAGTCCTGGCCGAAGAAGCTGCGCCTGGTCCGATCGAAGCCGTCGAGGAGCGGCTTGATATGCTCCTCCAGGAACTCGCGGACCCAATCGGTCCGATAGGCGTCGGCCTCGCGCTCGAAGCCGTCCGGGCAGCGCATGCGGATAACGGGCAGTTCCGGTCGCATCGCCCGCTCGATCGTGGCGCGCGCTAGATAGGTGCCGGATCCGCGCGCCGGGATGACGTCCAGCTCCTCCTCGGCTGCTTCGCCGTAGGTAGCGCGCAGATCCGCTTCCCAGGCGGCCTCGGCCTCGGGCGACCACCGCTTGCCAGTGCGAAGGCAGATGCGTTGGTACAGGCCCTGGGCGAGCGCATCCTCCAGGGTGAGCCGCATCACCACGCCCTTGCGCTTTCCGGCCCGGATATCTTCGATCAAGGAATTGAAGGGGTTGTCGGCCCCGTCGTGGGTGGAGATGACGACGACGCGGCCGCCCCACATCAACAGCGCGAATGCGGCTTTGAGCAGCTCCTCCAGCTGATCGTGGAAGGCGGCTTCGTCGATGATGACCATGCCCTGCTTGCCGCGCAACGATCGCGGCTTGGAGGAGAGGGCGACGATCGAATGTCCGGACGGGAAGTCGATGCGGAAGGCAAGAATGCCCTCTTTCGAGCCGTCATCGAACAGGAACTCGGAGGCCGTGGTCGCGGCTTCGTCAAAGGCCTTCGTGAAGTCCCCGCAATAGGCGATAAATTCGCGGGTCATGTCGAGATTGTAGGCGATGTAGAAGACGTCCATGCCGCCGCGACTGGCGGCAGCGACCAGGACGGCGTCGGCCGCGAAACCATAGGTGATGCCGGTGCGGCGCGACTTCTCGACTACAAGCAACTGGTTCTCGTCACTGAGGACGATACCCTCTTGCTGGTAAGGGAGGAGGACGTCGGGCAGCGGTTCCTGGGCGCTCATTTGCAACCGCCCGGCTTGTGCTTCTGGCCCCGAACATGATGGCCGCGGCGCTGGCGGCTGCGCTCCGGCGGCGACCAGACGATTTCTCCACGCGCGACCTGGTTCAACCAGCAAAACCCGGCTTCGGCGCCCGTGGTGCCGTCCCGGCTGACCAGATCGAAATGCGGCAGATCATAGCCGGTGCCGATCGGTGCCAGGTGATCTGAAACCCGGACGAGCCAGAGCCTGTTCGCGGCGTCACGCAGTTGAAGGTGTTTCGTGGCCGAATTGCGAACGCGGCTACAGAGCATGCGAACGACCACCATGCCATGGCCTCGGGCATGCTCGGCGAGCGCCAGTGCAATGGTCGTGATCGAGCCGGCGGGGGCGCTTGTGCCCGGCGCGCGCCAGCCTGCTGCAACGGTGGTCGTGCCGGTCATTTAACTGATGCCCAGGATCGAGCGTTTGATCCGGTCGATCGTCTCCGGAGATGCACCAGCGGCCTTGCCCGCGGCCTCGGCGTCATTGGCGGCTTTGGAACGCGCGCGGGCGGCTTCCTCGCTGCGGATTTTCGCTTCGCGATCGACATCGATCTTTGCGGCCGACGTGATGTCCTTCACCGCCCGCCCGAGGTTCATAAGATCCTTCAGGCCCATGTCGGGATCGTCGTCGGCCGCCAAGCCCATTGCGATCCGGGACGCGAGCGTGGTGGCGAGCTGGATCAGCAGGCGCCCCTGCATGTCATCTGCCTGGCCGAACTCGCCCGCGAAATTCTTGGCGACAATCGCGATCTCGCGCTGCTGCGAGGCCAGGTCGGCATATTGCTTGGAGTAGCGTCCGACCGCAGAGCGAGAAACGTCGGCGCCGAGCCCCTTCAGCATCCATACGATTTGATCAATTGTCGCCTTGCGCTTCAGCGCAGCGTGGATCTCGGCGATGATAGGATCGGGCAGCTGCTCGATCGAGGATTTGCCGGCCATGGCTCAATCCCCGGTCTTGAAGCGGGAGACGCCTTCGATGAGCAGTCGGCCCTCGGCGACGTCGCGGCCATCGCTCAGGATCCGCGCGGCTAGATAAGGGCCAAGCTCATCAACCTCGATCAGCCGGCAACCGTCGTCCTGAGCAAGCCAACGCAGCTGCTCGGCGACATCGCGGCGGGCAACCCTGTGGCCGAGCTGATTGAGCAGCATGGTTAGGGTGTCGTCGTTGTGCTCGCCGCCGACGTCGAACAACAGGTCTAGAATAGCGCGGCGGATGACCGGAAGGATGATCGCCGGGATCACTGGCTGAGCCCGCGCTCAAGAAGGGTGCGGAGGTAGTCGTGCTGAGTGCTGAGCTGCTTTTCGACTCCCTTGAGGCCGCTTTCTACACCAGACATTCGCCCAGCGAGCACAGTCATGCCTTGGTTAAGATCGCCCTTGGTCGGCGAGGCTTTGCAGTCATTTTCGACCAGGGCGAGGCGGCTGTCATGCTCAGCGAATTTGCGCGAGCCGCGCTCGAATCTGTCGCGCGTGTCTCCAGCAGCCGAGTCGATTTCGCCTTCGAGCTTCTTTCCCAGAGCTTCTAGTTCGGCGCGGGTCGGGAACTGCGATTTCAGCCAAAGAACACCAGCGCCGACGACGAATGGGATCGCGATGACCGCGATCGGCCAGAGGATCTGGAGTATCAAAGCGAAGGACACGGTCCGCCCCTAAAAATGCCGTTGCAACAGCATCTTCATGGCGATTTTGGGGGAGCTAGTACGCCGTCAACAGGTTGACCCTGAGGCGGGCTCGGGGAAGCGGACGGTGGGGGAGTCTTACTCCGCCTCGCCCTCGTCGAAAAGCTCCATTTGACCAGCTGAGCGGCGACGACCCGCGCTAGGGGCATCGGCCCAATCCTCGGGGTGGTTGCGCGGATCGCGCCGATCGAGAGCCGCGAGGACGCGGCGTCGGTCCTGTTCGTGCAGTGGGAGGTCCCACTCGTCCCGCTGGTTGATTAACTCGGAGATGTAGGTTCGGTTGACCCTCAGGCGCGCAGCCGCCTCGGCGCCCGTCATCTCGCCCGCTCGCACAGCTGCGATGATCGGCGCGCGGCGGGCCTGGGCGAGCGCCGGCTTGCCGGTCGGGACCTTGAGCGTCTCGCGGCCATAGATCCGGCTCATCGTCTCGGCCGCGGCGGCGCCGATCGCATCGCGGAAGACGTTGCGCGCCGGATCCGCGGCGACATAGACCTGCTGGCCGCCCCACCGATCGACGATCAGCAGCGTCGCATAGGGGCCGATATGATCGGCCATTTCGCGCATCTGCGCCCCCCAGCCTGGTCCGACCTGCACATCGCGCGGGATCGGCAGCTGGTCAGGCAGCGGGAAGTGATGGGCTGCGCGGGTCATCCAGCCTCGCCCCGCTTATCCAGATGGCGGCGCAGCTTCTTGCCGAGCAGGCGGATGCCGGCATCGAGCTGGTGTTCGGACCAGCTCCAATGGTTGCAGCTCAGGGTGAGCGCGCGTTCGCAATAGCCCTCGTAGCCGGCCATAAGCAGGCCCGCGCTGCGCAGCTTCGCCGCGATCGCGTCGAGGACGGCGTGGCGCTCAAGGCGCGGGATCGTGATCTCGGGGCTAGTAGCGACCAGAGCGTTGAAGCGCGCCTGGTCCGGCCACCGGACGCCCTCCCGTGCCGCCCAGGACTTCAGCGCCTCGATGACCCGATACGCCTCCTTGTGGCCTAGGAACTGGATCTTCTGCTTGCCAGTCTGGCGCGCGACGAAGGCGTTGACCGCATCCTCGTTTGGCTCAGCGACGGCGCCGAGCCAGTAGAGCGTCCACCAAAGCGCGCGGATCTTCCCGACATGCGCGCGGTGGCCCATCGGCCCCTTCCAGCCTTGATTGAGGTGATCGAGCAGCTTGCCGATGTCGGCCGGTGTCATGTCGGCCATCGACCCCTTGCCAGTCACCCGGAGCTGGATGGCCTTGCGATCGTCGTCGCTAATGCCCTGGCGCCGGCAGGAGGCCCGAACGGCGCCCATCAGCTTCCTGTGGCTGTCCGCCTTCCCCGCGGCCGTGCGGATCGCCTTGCCGGCGATGGCGCCGAACGACTTAGCCATCGGCCGCCTCCGAAGCTTCCTTCTCTTGGATGATGCGGACCGCCTCTTCGACGTTCGCGTAATAGGCGCGGCGGTCGGCATCGTAGACCGTCTCGAAGATTGCGCGGTTGAGCGGCCGCGGCACCCGGCGCCAATGCGGCCAGCACATCAGCTGCCCGTCCTTAGCCGGCTTGGTGCAGCCCGGAATGCGACAGGCGCCCATCAGTCGCGCTCCCACCAAAATGGACGCGGCGGGTCGGCGCGCATCGCCTGGCTAGGGCCGGCAAGGCGGGGAAGATGCTCGCTATATGAGTGGAGCCGTTCGCGCGCCTGGTCGAGCGTCAGTTCGTGGTCCAGGGCGAGTTGCAGCTCCTCCCGATGCTGGCGCATGCGCTCGGCCTGGCTGAGGCGCCTAGTCCGATGAGCCCGCCCGGCCATCATGCCGCCCGCTTCCAACCGCGGCTCTCAAGCTCCGCGATCAGATCTGCAGTTGAGACGCCGTCGAAATTGGGCTTCGCCAACCGGAGGCTCCGCACCTTGCCGGGCGTCCGGATCAATAGGCCGTCCTCGACAAGGCGGGTGACGAGGGCATGGACGCAGCCGCGGCTCTTGAGCTCCAGTGCGGTCTGGATCTCGCCGTAGCTGGGCGAGATGCCTTTCGCTTCGATCCAATCGCGGATGAGGTCCAGAACTTCTTTCTGGCGCGGCGTCATCGGCTGCACTCCACGCCGTTCACGAGATCCGGCCGGGCGATGACGCGGCAAAGCTCAGCCGCCACCTCATTCACCCCGATTGAATCGAGCATTAGGAAATCGTCGAACGACAGCTCCTCGATCGCGGCTGTCGCCTTCGCGCCTGGGCGCTTATTCAGCGCGATCTCGCAGGGCTGCTGGCTGTCGACCGCCACGATGTAGACCCGCACAGCCATCAGTGCTTCGCCTTCGACTGGAAGGCGGGCTGGGCCTCGATAAAATCGGCCATCGCTTCGGCGAGCTGGTGAACGAGGGCCTCGTCCAGAAGGCCGGCGAGCATACTGCCATCGGAGTGGCGTAGCGCGAGGCCGAACAAGGGCTGACCGGTGAGATCATCCTGGATGGCGAAGGTGGCGACGCCGACGCCCCCGGCGGCATCCGCGCGCGGTCGGATGACCTCGGCGTGGAAGCCGGCCAGATCGGCGACGAATTGGCGTTCGTCGCTCATCTTGCCACCTGCTCGGCCACGAGACGGCGCGCCTTCGCCTGCCACGTGCGAATTAGGTTCTTCCCGCCGGAGGTGCTCGTGACGGTCACTCCAGCAAGCTTCAGCTCGTGAGTGCCGTTCGCGAACCGGGATCGCGCGCCGTAAGCGATGGCGAGGGCATCGAGGGTGGCCGCGGCCCAAGGGTCTGGGTCCGCGTCGATATGCCCATCAATTCGATCGGCGATCTTAGCGAGGAGGGCGGCGTCGATCATGCGGCCAGATCCTGCGCGACAGGATCCGCGACCACTTCGGGCGTCTCCGGCTTCGGCGCCGCGCGATCGATGAAGAATTCCGCCTTTTGCTTCGGCGCGAAGCCGAGCCCTGTCAGCTTCGGTCCGAGATCCGCGCTGCCCAGCTCCTTGAGGATCGCGGGCTTATCCAGCTCGTGCTTGATCCGGACTAGCTTCTTCAACCGGTCGGCGAGAGGGCGATTGCGCAGCAGCTCGACGGCGAGCCGGAATATCGCGGCGATCGCGTCCGGGACCTTCATCTTGCCGGTGGAGAGGCTTGGCGGCGTGATCCGCTCGCCCAGGACACAACCGGCCAGCTCGTGGCTCTTGCGCTTGCCCTCGGTCAGCGTCTCTCCGGCAACGGCCCACCAGGCCCGCAGCTGCAGAAACAGGCCCTTCGCCTCCTCTTCGAGCGGCGCGATGAAGGCGTCGCGCGCGGCCTCGATCGTGGCGATGGACGCGTCCGCGTCGGCGCGCAGCTGCTCGACCGAGGTCAGGATGCCGGCATAGCGGCCGAGGAGCGCAGTCGCTTCCTCGATCGTTTGCGGCGCAGTCTGGGCGACGGCTTTGCGGCGAGTGGCGGGCATCAGGTGTCCTTTCCGGGAAAGTGGGTGACGATGAGGAGGGCGGTGGCGCAGAACGCGCATTCGGCCGTGACGCGGCCGACGTGCCAATGGGCGCGACCGCATCCGGGACAATGATTGACCAGGCCAAGCCGGTAGACGGCGTGATAGCCGCGGGCGCGAATCGCGGCGGCCGCCTGCTCTTGGTCGAGCGTCTGCCCTGCGCGGGTCGGATGCAGGAGGACAACGGCGCCGCTCATCCCATCCACCCGTCGAGATAGCGCACCAGCGCGGCGTAGAGCTGGCCGCGCTCATCATCGAGCTTGTGGCCGGTGGCAGCCTCGACTTCCAAAACGAGCTTGCAGGCGTCGGCCAGCTTCTCGATCGGCTCGTTGACGAAATTGCCGTGCGCGGCGAGCGCGCCTTCGCGAGCGTAGACGAGCAGCTCGGCGGTGGCGTCCGCGGCTTGCGTCGCCGCCGCGAGCGCGGTTTTCTGCGGCTTCCTCATGACTGCACCTCGAAAATCAGGACGAAGAGGAGGCCGATCGCGAGCGACCAGGCCAGCGAGCTGGGGAGGCACATCCGGGTGAGCCGGATCTCGCGGCCGAGGGCTTGAAGGAAGCCCGTCACGGGCCGACTGCCAGCAGGAAGACGATGGTGCGCTCGATCAAGACGCCGCCGATCGTGGCCGCGGCGATCCAGCCCGGCGTGATGTGGATCTCGCGTCGGTCGACGTCGACCAGCGGGGGGAACCAGCGCCCGCTCATGCCGGCAGCTCCCCGAACAGCTGGCGCCGCCAGAACAGGGCCATGAACGGCAGGAGCTTCTTGCGATCCCCGATCGTGCCTGCCAGCTCGCCGTCGAGGCGTTCATATTCGGCGAGGTCGGCCGGGCTGAGCGGCGCCGCTTCGGTCAGCTCTGCGAGCGGGATCAGGATCGAGCCAGGCGCCCCGATCTCCCGGACCTCGATGGCGCGCTGGCGCCGACCGGCGACCTCGGCAAGCCGCGGCTTGCCGATCGCAAGGACGCGATGCGGCCGGGCGACTTCGCCGGGCATCTCGATCCAGAGCTTCTCGCCAATAACGGTCATAGGCTTAGTCCTCGTTGTCGGCCGCAGGAGGCGCGGCGCGATCGGTGTTGTTGGGGCACGTCGGGCAGGTCGACGCGTGAAGGTGGTGGGCCTGGTTGCGCGGTGGCGCTTCGCGGCGGCGATTCCGCAGGCAGCTGGAAAGCGGGATCGGCCCCCAAAGCGGGCAAACAACATCGTCGGTGCCGTAGGCAGCGCGGATCTGGATCTCCGCCTCCTCGTAGCTTCCGCCATAGGACCGGTTGAGGAGCCGGCTGATATAGCCGCTCGACTTGCCGAGCCGATCGCCGACCTGGCGCTGGTTCGTTGTGTCGCAGGCGGACGCCAGCAGGCGGACCCATGCGGGCATATCTGAGCCCCACGCGGCGGTGGCGCGCTGGAGGTTTGTAACGGGGCTACTCGCCATGGCTGGCCTCCCCGGCGCGCTTGTCGCGAGGGCGGACCCAGCCGAGCCGGATCGTCTCGCCGGTATTGCGGTCGATCAGGTAGGGCTCGGGCAGGCTGGTGGTGCCGCTGGACGATGTCGAGGGCGCCTTAGGGCCGGTGTTGAGCACTAGGCGGTAGGTCGCATGGCTCCGCACCATCCCCGACCGGCTGACCTTGGACGGCGCCATCGGGTGGTCTACCTTGACGACATAGCCGGCGCGGCGAAGGGCGCTCACGTACTCGGTCGCCTGCCTAACGTTGACCTCGGCTGTGATGCCGAGCAGCGGAAGATCGAAGCTCTTTAGGACGCGCATCGCGGACCACATTCGATCCTTGGCGGTGCGCGCGGCCGCCGCTGCCCCATCGTCCTGGACCTTCGGGGGAGCGTCCCCCGTGGGGGCATCAGCCGACAGGACGAAGCGGCGTTGAACGGCCGGGGTGACGATCAGGTGTCGGCGCTTCGCCCAGCGCCGGAGGCGGCAGTAGAGCGGCCGGTCATCGGCGCCGGATGCCGCGAGAATATCGGGGAACGTCGCTTTGCCGCCCAAGCGCCGAAGGGCAGCCCAGGCGTCGCGGCTGAGCGGGCCTTGGGTCGGCGCCTGCTCCAGCTGAGCCGAGGCCGGCGCGATCTCGAAACGGCGTGGCTCCGGCGGAACGATCTCGACCAGGCCAGCCCGCACCCACTGGCGCAGCCGGCAATCGATTGCTCCCTTGCGGCAGCCGACCAGCGCCCGCAGCTCGGCGATCGCCAATGGCCGGCCCGCGTCGCGGAGTGCCCGCCAAAGCGGGACGCTGACCGCGCCGTAGTCTCGCACATCAGATGCGCTGGCTTCGGTCACGCGGCCAGCCTCCGCATCGGCGCATCGCCCGTCTGGAAGCGTCGATCGCCCCACCAGCTGAGGTCGATCTGATCGATGCCCTCCTCAAGCGCTTGGCGCTCTGCATCCTTGAGATTGACGACGATACGGCGGGTGACGCCGCGGCAGGCTGGCACCATCCGCTCCAGCAGATCGTCGGCGATCTGGACGCGCGGGCAATAATGGTCGCGCAGTTTCCTGGCGTCGTCGAGCGTGGCCGGCTGGGCTGGCGTCATCACGTAGATCCGGTTGTAGAACCGCTCCCAGGTCTGGAGCTTGGCGGGCAGGGCCTCCTCCCCAACCAGCAGGATGGGGATGCGGGTCGCGTCGTGGATGTCGCGGATGATCTCGACGTGCTGCTTTTTGACGAGGTAGTCCGTCTCGTCGATGATCAGGCCTCGCGGTTCCCGGTTGAGGAGATCCACGATCTGCTGGAAAACGACTGGCGCCGTGCGACCGAGCTTCGTGATGCCCAGCTCCTCGGCGATCGCCTCAAGCAACGATCGCACGGTCCAAACGGCCTTGGCCTCGATGTAGGCGGCGCTGGTTCGCTGGGCCACGAAGGCCATGGCGACGCTCTTCCCGTAGCCGGAAGGGCCGTAGAGGACGCCGATGCGCGGGATGCCTGACGGCGCCTCCGCGCATTCGATGTACGCGCTCATGGCGAGGGCCATGTTGGTGAGTTTCGCCACCGCCGGAGCGCCGGGCTCGACAAGCGGCAGCCGTGACTGGCCAAAGGCATTCATGCTGAGTGTCTCCTGAGGTTGGGGAGGGGGCGGTCCTTCGGACCGGGGAAATGGCCGGTGATCATCTTCTCACCGCGGTAGAGGGACGAGCCGGCGAAGGTGCGCGCCTGGGCCAGCTCCGCGGGATCGACTGGCTCACCCGCCTCAGCGGCGGCCAAAATGCGGTCGGCCGCGGCAACGCGGTCTTCAATGCTCAACTCCGATCGCTTCGGCCGCTCCGTCCTGGCCATCGCGTCGGCGAGCCTTGCCTCGGACGGCAAAGCGGGCGCAGGTTGAGATGCGATGCTGTCGAGCTGGGCGGTGGACCGGTGAACCGTAGGCATCGGGAACAGGGCGAGTTGCCCGGCGCGGAGGGCGTCCTCGCGAAGCAAGGCATCGCGCGCCTCTTCCGGGCTGAAGCGCCGCATCTTGTCGCGCAGCTCGGCCCTGCCGGTCTTCATGAAGGCGTTCTGTTGAAGGCGCGCGGCGCGGGCGAATTGCTCCTCGGAGAAGCCAGCGCGCTCGTGGTTGACGACGGTGTCGATGAAATGGCCGTCTTCGTCGAAAGCGTAGAGGGCGCCGAGATCCTCTTCGTCGCGGCGGATCTGGACCATCCGGCCCATCCACGGCGCGAGGGCGGCCGACCAGTATTTGCCGTTCTTCCAGCGGATGCCGAGCTTGCCCACGATCGCGGTGCCCTCGGCCTTTGAGAGCGCGATCTTCAGGACGTCCTCGGAGGGTGCGCGCGTCGACGGGGCGGGGGAGCTGCACCAGCGCTGGTACGGCGTGGTCCGGATGCCCGAATGAACGCGCTGATTGTAGACGCCGTCCACCCAGGCATCGAGAACGGCCTGCAGCTCGGCGGGCTCCATTTCGGGGACGATGACGGCGCGCCCGGTCCGTTTCTTCTCCCGCGCCCGGAGGGCCTGCGCCTGGGCCACATTGTGGCCGGCATAGCCAGCAAGCAGCTCGGCGCGCTCCCGCGTGAATGTCCCGAAGATCCGCTCGATGTGAGGCTTCTTCTCCGGGCTGCCCGGCGGGCAGGGGTGATGAGCGATCCCTAGTGTCTCGAGCGCGGAGATGATCGACCGGTTGATGTAGCCCGAACCGTTGTCCGTCTTTACTGTCTCGGGCATCACGCCCCAGGCGCGGATGGTGTCGATGAGCAGCCGGCGCACTGATTGGCCGCTCTCGGAATCGGCGACCAGGAAACGGGGCCGGCGGGAATAGACGTCGATAACGCCGAGGATCGCCTTGCGTCCGCCCTTGAGGTGAACGTCGACCGGCGTCGTATCCAGCTCCCACACCTGATTGGCATGGGTGATCGCCCCATCGGCGCGACCCAGCGAAACGCGATATTGGTTCCGGTATCCGTCCGGATCGCGCATCGACAGGAGCAGGGCCTTCTTCTCCTCCTCGATGCGGGCAATGAAGCGGCTCAGGCTCCGCCGTGACGGCAGCTCGCGGAAGCGGGTCGACAGGAGGGCGAGGACTGTGTTTGCCGAGCGGGGCAGCTCGGCGATGTAGGCCTCGACCGCGTCGGCGACGTCGGGATGGCGGGTGAAGAAATCCGAGCCCTTGGGGCGGCCGACTGAGCGGAGGTTAGCCGGAACGAGGCGGGCCTGGCGCTGCTCAAGCGCGGTACGGGCTGCCTCGGGCAGGGTCGCTATGTCGAAAAGCCGGACGCTCCCGCCGCGGCCGCGCTGCTCGATCCAGCGCCATCCGTCTTTCTCGGCGCGGAACAAGACGCCCCGCTTTGATCCGGGCAGCCCCGGCAGGCCAAGGCCCGCGATCTGTGCGGCGGAAAGGTGCCCCCCTGCCGCGCTCATCGAACTGTCTCGCCCAGAGACGCGGGCACTACGGATTGCTTCTTGCCAAGATGTCGCTGCATAATCATGCGCGCTCCAGCTCTTTGGGGTAAATGTCGGGGCGCAGCTCATGACGCGACACGCCTGTTGCCGCTTCGGCGGCGAGCACCCGCTCAGCGGGCATGCGTCGGCTGCGGTGCAGCCATTTCCAGACTGCAGCCTGTGACACGCCGCAGATCCGCGCGAAATTCGACTGGGAGCCGGCAAGCGCGACGGCTTCCTGAAGCGACTCCAGCGGCTGAGGTTCTATAACCATGGTTGTAGCGTCTAAAACCAAAGTTATAGCTTCGTCAAGCGCCAAAGTTGGATGGCGCGCTACAACCAAATCTATAGCCTGCCGTCCGTGATCAAGGCGGACCGGTTGGTCGCTCGAATGAGCGAGCTGGGGCTCAGTCAGTCTGAGCTGGGGCGACGCGTCGGCGTTTCTCAGGCGACGATCGCGAAGCTTGCCCAGGGCAAGTCCTACGGCAGCTCCCACCTCCATGCGATCGCGCGCGAGCTGCACACGACACCCGGTTTCCTCCTGGGCGAGAGCAGCGATCCCAGCGAGACGGCTTCCGCGCTGCCTTCCCCAACGGCGCTGGCCGATCAGTTGGACGCCGTGCTGCTCCCCGAGGTCGAGGTGAGCTATTCGATGGGGGGCGGGTCCGTCATCGAGGACTGGCCCGTCGTCCGGCAAGTGCCTTTCAGCCGCACCTGGCTACGAAACCTCACCAGCTCGCCGGCCTCCGAATTGGTGGTCGCTCGGGGCGAGGGAGATTCAATGATCCCGACCATCCTCGACCAGGACCTGGTCATCATCGACCTCTCACAGAAGACGCCGCGGCAGAACGATCGCATCTGGGCGATGAGCTATGGGGGGCTCGGAATGATAAAGCGGTTTCGCCAGCTCCCGGACGGGACGGCTCAGATCAACAGCGACAATACGGCCGTCACCCCAATTCACGCGGTCGACGGGGAGGTCTTCATCGTCGGGCGGGTTTGCGGTGTCATCCGCAAGATCTAGCGCCGATCCTGCCGCTCCAGCCAGGCGGGGACCGTGTAAAAGACCTGCCCGCTATGCTCGTCGCGATCGGCGTTGCCGCTCTCGATCGCGTCGGCCTGGGCGTCCGCCAGCTTGTCGCGCCAAGGCCCGATCGGGCGGTCGAACATCATGAGACGCCAGCGCGGGCCGGAGGCTTTCGTCGGCGAATCTGGGGGGCTATCTATTTGCGGCATGGGACGGTCCAAGGAAAGAATGATGAGGCTCAAAGTCATTATCCTAGCGCTAGGCCTGATATCGTCGATCGGGTTTGCCCAGGCAACAAATGCGGGTGGCGGGTGGACCTATGCTGAGCGCACCGATCCGCTCACGGATCTTCGAACGGCATCCGCGCGAGTGCGCTCCACCGATGGGGCTGCCCAGCTCGTCTTCACCTGCCTCTCGTCCGATCCCGGCCGGCAGCTGTCCTTTCAGTTTCTGCCCCGCGCGTTCCTCGGCTCGGCCGCGGGAACGGTCACCTTGCGCGCCGATGGCGGCCCGCTCCTCACGGACCTCTGGGATCATGTCTACCGAGGCGCGTACATCGCGGACCAGGGCCGCGTGTACGAGATTGCGCGGGCGATCGCCGATCATGACACCCTTTTCGTCCGGGCGCTCAATTACGAAGGCCAGCCCGTCGATGGGACATTCCACATTGCCGGCGCAAGGTCTCAGATCGAGGCGGTGCTGTCGGCCTGCGGGAAGCCGCCCCTCGGCGCCGCATCCAAGTAGAATGACCGCCCGGCCTGGATAGGCTGAAAAATCGACCAGGACGCGCCTGGAGCGCCTGGGCGGCCCTAGGACACCCAAAATGGCCGGAACACGCGTGGGCGGCTTGCCCAGCGCCCCCTGGCGCCCGTTTGAGCCCGATCTCACTGCCCGCCTCCGTTCCCCTCGCGCATGGTCCACTCGCGCCAAAGCATCGAGCCGATCTCGTCGGGCCGCTCAATCCCGAGTGCGCGATAGATCCAGCCGAGGTCGCCATTGGCGACGCTGTAGCTCCAAGGCGACTTCTCGCTGCCAAGGGATCGCCACAATCGATTGTAAGGCTCCCGATCGCGGCGGCCGCCGTAGACCCAGAGATAGGCAAGGGCGAAGCGGATGGCGAAACTTCGCCGGGGTGTCCGGTAGCGGCATTCGACCACGGCATCCTCCAAGGCCAGCAGTGCTTTGTCGCGCAGCTGGTCGGCGATAAGCAGGTCAAAGGGAGGCCGAATCGCCATGGCGGGAACAGAAATGGAACATCCACCCGATGTTCGCAAGGCGGCCCCGCGCCGTTTCGTCGCGACCAAGGCTTATTGGGCCGGCGTCATGACGATGCTGATGCTGGCTGGCGCCTATGCCGCGGTCACCGGATGGATCACCTCGCGGGCCTCGATAGGGGCTCGAGCAAACACGGTCACAGGACAGCTGCCGCAGCGCCTCGGAAAACTTTGACGCGCTAAGCTGACAGGCGACCTTTCCATAGGCGAAACAAGCCCTATCTTCCTCCCATGGCGGTGGATGAAAAGGCTGACCCGGACGACGTCGAACGGGAGGAGCGACATTTCTTGCAGGCCCTGGTGGCTGCTGGACTCGTTAGCGAAGATCCCGAGGTGGGTCCGAACTTAGTCTATCCCCTGCCAGAGGCTGCCGAAATTATTAGGATCGTCGGCGGATACAACACGAATCGAACGATCGGCCGAAAAATAAGGTGCGCGGCCTGCCCGCAGCACCAGCATCATTTCCGCGGCTTCCGAGTTGAACTGTCAGACACGCGCCAAGCCAACATTGGCTTCAACTGCGGGGAGCATCATTTTGGTGAAGGCGCCTGGAAGGTTGCCCTCAACGACTATGAAGCTCGCGTAGAGGCCGCTCACTACAACGCCCGTGTCGCGCCAACCTTAGTGCTCCTCGATAAAATATTGCCGATGGTCGACGGATGGCACGAGCGGACTAAGGAGCTAGCAAGGGAGTTTTCCCATTTCCGAAGGTCCCTGCCGGAGTTGCACGCCGCCCTCGTGCGAGTGTGCCAGTATCGAGAGGGCCGTCTGGAGCTTGAAGAACAAGTAACGAGAGCCGTCACAACCAAGGTCGGCAAGGAGCAATTCAAGAGGGTCACCGAGGTGACCCTCGTTGGACGAGTTCCCTTCCCCGGACTGTTTGTAGGCGACGGGCCGAATTCGAGCCTCGTGGGTGCAAAGCAACTGATCGCAACTGCGGTCACTTTGCTCAACGGCAAGCGGGACACAATCAGTTTGGCCAAGGTGTTCCGCGATCTCAGGCAGGCAAGGCAGCTGCTAAGGGAGGCCTCCGATCGACATGCGGGCGCCCTGAGTAACTTGGACCCATCGTGGCTGCCCGGACTCTGTAAATGGGCAAATGCGCACGCTGCCATACCGCGCTGGCATGAAACCGAAGGCCGCTCGATCGTAGACGACTACGGCCTCAAATTCACACTGCCCGATCCTGACGAGCTTGGCCCTTCACCGTTTGCCGAGATCGACGGCGTCTGGAGCACGTTCGGCGCCGTTGAGGTCGACGAAGCGTAATAGCGTTTTCGCCGTCCGGCGGGGCAGCGGATCAATCCTCTGACTGCATGTCGCGGCTTGCGCGATTTCGTTTCGGGCGTCAAAAGACAGCGAAGCCTCGAACTCGCTCCCCTTAAACCGGTTGAAGCAGAGCCAGGGCAATTCCTCCCCGTATCCCAGCGACATGGGGACGGCATCCGCAATCAGGGTCATCAAGCCCGGCACCTACACGTCGGTGGAGGGGACGAAGGTCTCGTTCACGCTTGCCGACTTGGAGGCGGCCGCGGCCGCATATGACGCGGAAAGCGATCCCGCACCGCTGGTGATTGGTCACCCGAAGCTCGACGCGCCGGCCTACGGCTGGGCGAAAGAGCTGAAGATCGAAGACGGCGAGCTGGTCGCAGTCGCGGATCCGGCAACGCTTGAGCCAGCCTTCGCCGAAGCGGTGAACGCCGGCCGCTATCGCCGGATCTCCGGTCGCTTCTACCAGCCCAACAGCGCCGGCAATCCGAAGCCGGGCAGCTTCTATTTGCAGCACATCGGCTTCCTCGGAGCCGCGGCGCCGGCCGTGAAGGGCCTCGGCACCGTGAGCCTGGCCGAGGGCGATGGCACCAACCTCTTTTCAATCGAAACCGACAACCAGGAGAATCAAATGTCCGACCAGGATCGCAACGTCGCCTTCGCCGAGCGCGAAGCCGAAATCGTCCGCCGCGAGGAGGCGATCAACGCCCAGGAAACCGAGCTGTCCGCCCGCGAGCAGACCGCGGCGCAGATCCTGCACCAGGCGAACGTCTCGTTCGCCGAGCAGCTCGTTGCCGACGTCAAGCTGGCCCCGGCCGGCAAGGACATGCTCATCGGCCTGCTGGACACGCTCGATGGCGCGAAGTCCGACGTGATCAGCTTCGGCGAAGGTAACGCCGAGCTGGCGCCGGCTGCAATTCTCCGGAAGCTTCTGGTCGGCGCGCAGCCGCTGATCTCGCTCGGCGAGGCCGCTCCGGGCACCAAGGAGAATGAGGACCCGCCGGTCAGCTTCGCCGCGCCGCAGGGCTTCGACGTCGATGCGAAGCGGCTGGAGATCCATACGCGCGCTCTGGAGATGCAGGCGGCGGATCCGAACCTTTCCTACCTCGACGCCTGCAAGCGCGCGGGCGCCTAGCCGCGCTCGCCGAGCCTATCCGCCACCGCCAAGCCGGCCACTGCCGCACAAGAAGGAAGTCCGATGCAGAAAACCCCGATCCTGACGCTCACCAGCATCGCCACTGCCGCGATCATCGACAACCGGTTCGTCGATTATGACGGGTCGCTCTGCGACGTGGCCGGCGCCCAGCCGATGGGCGTCTCGGTCACCGACGCCGACATCGGCCGTGCCTTCGCGGTCGACGTCCTCGGCACGACGATCGTCGAGGCCGGTGCCGCCATTCCGCTCGGCGCCAAGGGCCTCACGCCCGTCAAGACCGACGCGAACGGCAAGGCCATCGCCCAGGGGGGCGTCGGCGTGATCGCCGGCTACGCGCTGCAGGCGGCCGCGGGCGACGGCTCCAAGATCGAGATCAGGCTCACCGTCTAAGGCGCAGCCAACTCCACCACCCGACCTTCCAAGAGAGGAACCTACTGCGATGACCATGAACGCCTCCCAGGCCCGGGTGATCGACCCGATCCTGACGAACCACAGCCGCGGCTATACTCAGGACGGCTTTATCGGCGACGTCCTGTTCCCGATCGCCGACATGCCCACGCGCGCCGCAAAGCGGATCGAATTCGGCCGCGAGGCCTTCCGCCGCTACAAGATCAAGCGCGCGCCAGGCACGGCGATCGCCCAGGTCAGCTTCGGCTATGAGGGCAAGCCGGTCCAGCTCAGCCAATATGCTCTGGCCGCTGTCACGCCGGTCGAGCATCAGGAGGAGGCGGCCGAGGTGCCGCACATCGACCTCCTGTCGACCAACGTCGACACGGTCCTTGCGGTGATCGCCCTGGAGAAGGAGATCCAGCAGGCCGCCGTCGCCCGCAATGCCGCCAGCTACGCAGGCACCAATAAGGTCGCCCTGGCCGGCGCCGCCAAATGGTCCGACCCGGCGTCCAAGCCGGCCGCCGCGGTCGAGGCCGCAAAGGAGGTTATCCGCAGTCGGACTGGCCGCCGCCCGAACGTGCTTACGCTTGGGGCCGTGGTCGCCGCGGCCCTGCGCAACCATCCCGACGTCCTCGACCGCTACAAGCACGTCACCACCGCGACGATCTCGGACGAGATGCTGGCGTCGTATTTCAACGTCGCCAAGGTCGTTGTCGGCGACGCGATTGTGGATAGTGACGATGGCGCCACCTCGACGGACGTCTGGGGCAACGATGCGATCCTCGCCTACGTGCCGCTGAAGGGGACGCCGAACATCAACATTCCGGCGTACGGCTACACCTATCGCCTGCGGAACCACCCGTTCGCGAAGCCGGCCTATTTCGAGCGCGGCCTGAACAGCTGGCTGAACGACGTCTTCGACGAATTCTCGCCCGAGCTGGTCGGCGCCGACGCCGGCTTCCTCTTCCAAACCGCGACCTAGTCCCATCGCGGCCGAAGGTCGGCGGGGCGGCGTATCTGCCCCGCCGGCTCCTTCGCCTCCCGACCCTCCACCCGGAGACTTGAACCATGCGGACCTACGACATTCTCTCGCCTATCGACGACGGCACCGGCCGGCGCGACAGCGGCACGATCAACATGGACGAGAAGGCTGCTCGCGAGCACGTCGAGCTGGGCGTCCTGGCCCTGGCCTCCAAGCAGGCGAAGGAAGCCCCGCCCGCACCGCCAGCTCCTCCGGCACCGCCCGCTCCTCCTTCTCCCCCAGCTCCTCCGGCTCCTCCGGCGCCTCCGCCCGAGGCCAAGCCGCTGGCTGAGCAGTCGTTCGACGAGCTGCGGGTCACGGCGAAGGCCGAGAAGGTCCCTGCTTGGGGTCCGATCAAGGACGAGGCCAAGCTGCGCGCCGCGATCGAGGCGCACCGCGCCAAGCCGGCGAAGGCCTGACCCATGCGCGGGCGGGGGATCTTCGTGGCAGCGGCGATGGCGGCGGCTTCCTGCCTTTCGGTCACCGCGGCGCCGGTCATGGCGCAGGCGGTGCTGCCTGCAGAGCAACGGCGCTTGTCCAGGGCGGAGCGCCGCCACCAAGCGACCCGCCCTAACGCCGCGCCGATCAATCGCCGCTCGAAAAATCCGCCCCAGCGCCGCAAGCTTCGCGCCAATCGCCTGATCGTCAGCCGCCGCGTCCGTCGCCGGCATAGGCGGCGCCGGTGATCGCGGCCGTGCTCTTTGCCTCGTCCTGGGCGATCGGCGCCGCGGTCATCTGGATCGTCGGCGCCGCGATGTTCCTTGAGACCGTCTGGCGTACTCGGATCGGGCTGCGCCAGGCGCTCGCCGAGGACGCCTTGTTCCTGTCGCTCGGCTTCGGCTTCGGACTCACCTGGCCCATCGTCCTGATCGGCTGCGGCGCGAGCTTCGGCATCTACCAGCTCGCGCGTCGATCGCGCCAGCTTGGCCGCGGGTGAAGTGGCTATGCAATCGCTCATCAAGCAGCCTTCAGAGCAGCTGAAGAAAGGCCTCGCGTTCGACACGAGCGCCGCGATCATGTCGATCATCGACGTCTCGGCCGCGAAGCGCGGCCTTGTGACGGGCAGCGCTGGCTTGGTCGTGGCCGGCGAGCTGGTCGCCGGCATCATGTTCGTCACGATGAGCGGCGGCACGGATGGCGAGCGCTACCTCATCACCGGCAAGGCAGAGGACGCGGACGGACAGGATCTCGAAGCGGAGCTGGAGGTGGCAGTCATCGAAGGCGCCTGGTCCACGCCGGACGGCGGCGACGGGTATCTGACGATCGACGCGTTCGTCCGCAAATTCGGCATCGATGAAGTCGTACGGATGACGGATGTGTCCGGCACCGGCCGGATCGACCGCGATCTCCTGATCAATGCGCTATCCGATTTCCAGGCGATCGCGGACTCCTACATTGGCGCGCGGTTCGCAGTTCCGCTCGCGGATGCGCCCGAGTTGGTGAAGACGATCGTCGCGGATGGCGCGCGAGCCAGGCTCTATCCGAACGGCGCGCCGGAAGGTGTCGCCGACGCGGCCAAGGCCGCGCTGAAGCTGCTCGACCAGATCAGCAAGGGCCAGCTGCCGCTGCCTTCGCTCACGGCGCAGGCGCCCGCACCCGACACGCCGACGCCGATCGCGGTCTCGCCGGGCTCGCGGCAATACCCTGACGGCCTGCAGGACTATTGAGATGGCCGGCGGCATCGAGGTCAGCTTTGTTTTCCAGGAGAACCTCGGCGCGGCTCTGCGCCAGGCCGCGCAGCATGGGGGCGACCTCACGCCCGCCATGAGAGAAATCGCGGTTTATCTCGAAGGCGTATCGGCTGAGCGCTTCGCCCATGGTGTCGGGCCGGGTGGCGTTAAGTGGAAGGTCAGCCAGCGCGTCCGCGAGCACGGCGGCCAGACGCTTGTGCTGAGCGGCGACCTGCAAACGTCCGTTCACGCCGCCACCACTCCGACCTCCGTCGAAATCGGCCCTGAGAGGTCGTTCGGCTCGGCCGTCTACGCCGCGATCCACCAGTTCGGCGGGACCATTCGGCCCAAGGTCAAGCAGGCTCTGCATTTCGGCGGCCGTATCGTCTCTTCCGTGACGATCCCAGCACGGCCCTATGTCGGCTTCGACGCGGCTGACCAGGACCGCATGGCCGAGATCCTGACCGACTTCATGAAAGGCGCATTCGGCGCGGCCGGAGCGACGGCATGAGGTTGGTCCCGATAGTCGACCAGTTGAAGGCGAGCGGGCTGCAGCGCGTCCAGGGCGTGCTTGAGCTGGTCTCGTTGAAAACGCCGCCGGCCCGGCTGCCGGCCCATTTCGTCGTTCCCGACAGCGAAACTGCGCAGCCAAACAGCTTCACCGGCGGACCGATCATGCAGCGGACCGACGCGCGGTTCGGCGTCGTCATCATGCTGGCGCCCGGAGCCAATCAGGAAAAGACGTCGGATGACCTGCAGATCCATGAGGACCAGGTCATCGAAGCGGTCCTCGGCTGGATCCACCCCGACGCCGCCGATGGGAAGCCGTGCGAATATGTCGGCGCCCGCATGCTGACCGTCATGCCCGGCGCCCTTTGCTGGATGGTGAGCTTCAGAACCGGTCGAATGATCAGGAAGGTAATGTGATGACCAGACCCAAGAAACCCGCGCCGGCCGAGGCGATCGATTTCCACACTGCCCATGTCCGCGAGGATGGGGTTCACCTCTACGGCGAAGGCGGTCTGCCGCTCAATCATCGCCTGCGCGCGGAGGCACTCGTCGCGGCTGGCGAGAAAAAGGATCCAGACGGGCTGATCAGCCCTGAACTGATCGCCGACACGGCCGAGCGCATGGCCGCCGAGACCGCCGAACCGGCGCCGGCCGCGACCCCGATCACCGACCCGCCCGCGGCCACGCAAGCCTAAAGGAGCATCACCATGCCCAAGAACGCAGAAAAGAAGCTCCTCCTCTACAAGATGGAGGTCACCGAAGGCACCGATCCGGCACCCGTCGTCGGAACCGATGCCATCCTCACGCGCAACCTGGACGCGACCAAGTGGGAGGGCGACAAGGGCGTCCGTCAGCTCGACGGGCTCTATGCCGGCGCGCGGCCGAGCTACTATAAGCAGATTCGCAAGCCGATCAGCTTCGAGGTCGAGATCGCGGGCAGCGGCGTCAGCGCCGTGACTGTCCCGGCCTGGATGAAGCTCAACCGGATCTGCGGCTTCGATGCCGGCGTCGCTGGCGGCTCCTCCGTCGTCCAGACGCCGATCTTCACGCCCATCCCGTCCGCCACCGTCTATCCCTTCTACGATAATCTGCTGGTCAATGCGCTCGGCTGCCGCGGCAATATGCAGATGACGTTCGAGGACGATGAGATCCCGTTCTTCATGTACAACCTGCTGGGTTTCCCGCCGGCCGCCATGGTCAGCGAGAGCACGCCGGGCGCGCCAACCTTGACCGCGTTCGCGGCGCCGGTCCTGGTGAATACGGCCAACACCACCTTCTCCCTGGGCGGCTATTCGCCGGGGCTGCGCAAGCTTACGATCGACTGCGGTGCGAAGATCGAGCCGCGCTCGCTCACTGGCCCGGCCGATCGGATCATGTGGCGCAATCGCGAAATGACCGGCTCGGTCACGATCGAGCATCCCGACCTCACGGCGAAGAACTACTTCACCAACGTCATCGCTCGTTCGATCCAGGCCCTTCAGATCATCCACGGCACCGTGGCCGGTAACATCGTCCAGATCGATGCCGCCCGGTGCGAGATCGACCTCCCGGATCTGTCGGAAGAGCAGGGCGCGCTGATGCAGACCCTGCCGCTTCGCCTGCTGCCGACCGTCGCGGGCAACGACGAGCTGATCATCACCTCTAAGTAAGGACACACCGCTTATGTTTGTCGTCACCGAGAAGCCAGTCACCTGGATGCTGGTCGAGTGGAACTCGCTCGACGAAGCCGGGGAGCAGGTCACCAACTCATTCCGAATGAAGGTTGAGCTTGTCCCCCTCGATCGCTTCGAGAGCTTCCTTCTGTCCTATGCGGGCGGGCAGCTTACGGCCGAGCAGCTCGGCGATCGCCCGCCGCTCGAAGGGCCGGTTGACTTCATCAAATCGGTAGCGGCCGACTGGGACGAAATCGTCGGGCCGGACAAACGACCGTTCGCATTCACACCGACCAATCTGGCCATCGTGATCCAGCAGCCGGGTTTCCTGAACGGCTGGCAGCTCTCCTACACCAAGGCCTGGTACGGCCAGACGAAGGACCGGGAAAAAAACTCGCCAGGCTCGCCCGCCGGTGGGCCGGTGGCCCCAAATCGGAGGGCGCGGCGAGCCCGATCGAGCAGCTCGAAAAAGTAGGCGCGATCGTGCCGCCCGAGCTGCGCGCCCAGCTCGAACAGCCGGCGGACGATCGGATCGAGATCTGGCCGGACATGGTGCCGGCAGTGAGCTTGTTCTTTTCGATGGAGACACAGTGGAGATGGGCGGGAGCCGGCATGGCGGGGGCGTTCCGGACGGGGCTCGACTACTCGGCTCTGCCGGTCATTGCCGGCTCGATCGACGTGACACCCACCCCGCGGATCCTCGCGGATCTGCGCAGCCTCGAACGGGGCGCGATCGAGGAATGGGCTCGGAAGATGAAGTCGTGACGCGATGACGGAATTTGTCGTCTCCGCAAGAATGGTCGCCGATGCGTCGGGACTGGTCTCCGGCGCCCAGCAAGGCGCGGGAGCGCTCGATCGCGTCGGCGACAGTGCGGAGCGGGCAGGCGGAAAGGCTCGTGAGTTTGGGAGTTTCACCGCCGAACAGACCGCTCAGCTCCGCGCCAATGCCGCCGCGATCAACCAGGTGGTGCGCGCCACCAATCCCGCGATCAGCAATCAGCAGCTCCTCGAAGGCGCGTTGAACAGGGTCCGCAACGGCTACATCCAAGGGACTGTCTCGGCGGAGGCATATGCCAGGGCGGAGGCGATCGCCGCCCGAGGCGCGATAGAACTCGCGGCCGCAAACAGGACGGCAACGAATTCCACAGGCCAGATGCGCTTCGGCACGATGATGCTGGGCCAGCAGATTCAGGACGTCGGAATTCAGCTGGCGAGCGGAGCCGGCTTCCTCCGCACCTTCGCCATGCAAGCCGGTCAGACTGCGCTCGCCGTGCAGCAAATGGGCGGCGCCGGTTCGGGCTTTGCCCGGTTCATCGGCGGTCCTTGGGGCTCGCTGATCCTCGCCGGCGTCTCCGTCCTCGCCGTGCTGACCGCTGGCATGATGTCGAACGCCGAGGCGGCCGAGGCCGCGCACGCCGGGGCGGACGGCTTGAGCGACGCCCAGGGCGTCCTTGGCGGAATGTTCGATCTGACCTCGGGGAAGATCGAGCGGCAGAACGCCCTGCTCCGCGCGAACATCACGCTGATGGCCGTCCAGATGCAGGCCCAGGCATTGCAGGAGCGAGAACAAGCTCGCGCGACCTACCAGAGCCTCGGCTACCGCGGAACTGCTGCTCGCCTTGGCACGATTGGTGAGGCAATCCGTCTCGGTGTCTCGCCGACGCGAATTCCCGAACAGCAGCGTCGAACCGACGCCTACTCGCTGCGCGTCCAGCGCCTCCTCAGCGACGTCGGCGCGGGCCGCGTCTCGTCGGAGCGCGCGCTCCAGCTGAGCGCTCAAATCGACTTTTCAGGGCTGAACATCACCCGCGAAGATTTCCAGCAAGCGATCATCAACCGACTTTCGTCGAGCGCCAAAGAGGACACCGCCGCTCGCATGCTTTCCAGCCTGAATGCAGGCGTGCTGGACCCCGGCCTCCGTCGATCCGGCCGCGGCGGCGGTGGTGGGCGCCAGCGGCGCGGCCGGCGAGCGACCGATCAGACTGAATTCGGCCAGGACACGGCCGACCGGCTCACCAGTATCACTCAGCGCTTCGTTGACGCGCCGCCCCAGGTCGAGGCGGTGCGCAAAGCTCTCGCCGACGTCGACGATATCGCCACGGACATCGAGCGACGCCACCCGCCGAACTACGAGGCGCTGCTCGCTCAGGCGCGAGCGGCGCGGCCGATAATCGAGGCGGGCATCAATAAGCCGTTCAATGACTTCATTCGATCGCAAGAGCAGTCGCTGCAGCTGCTGGGCTTGCAGGCGCGCGGCCACGACGCCGAGGCGGAGGCCCTTCAGCATATCCTCCAGCTGGAGCAACAGCAGGGACCGCTCGACAACGCGAAGCGCCTCGCCATCCTCGCCAACGTGCGCGCCATTCAGCAGGAACAGCGCGCTGTCGAGGTGCTCCACGAGCACCAGCAGCTTTACCTCAACACGCTTGCCGAGACGCGGAAGGAGATCACCGACACGGTCGAGGGGATGCTGTCCGGCGACTTCAGCAGCCTGACCAGGCTGCCCGGCCAAATCCTCAACTCGTTCAATCGCCTCACCGCCGAACGGCTAGTCGAGCAGCTGTTCGGTCCGGCCTTTCGCGAGCTGGAGGATCACGTAACCGGGCGCGACAGCGTACGTTCGGCGAATCTTGTCTTGGCGCGCAGCTCGACCGACACCGCGCATTCAATTGCCGACCTTGGAACGGCTGCCCGGCAGACGATCGACTCGATCAACAATCCCACGACCGCGGGCGCGCCGACAGGCTCCGATGCCGGCGCCGAGGACGGCGACATCGTCGTAACCGCCACTCGCAACGACCCGATCTACACCAATCCCCGTCAGTTCTTTCAGAACATGGTACAGGGCCTGTTGCGCGGCCTGGTCGGCGAGGAGTTCGCAAGGGCGCTTTCCGTCGGCATCTCCCGCGCGCTGGAAGGCGCCGCCGTGGGCGGGATGGTGGCGGGTATCGGCAAATCCCTTGGTATCAAGACCTCCTCGACCGGCGGACAGATCGGCGGTGCGATCGGCGGCATCGCGGCTTCCGCGCTCGGGCTTCCGCCGATCCTTGGGGAGCTGCTCGGCGGCGCGCTGGGCAGCGTCGTCGGAGGTCTGTTCAAGAAGTCGAAGACCGGATCAGCAACGCTGACGAACGCGCACGACACCGCGACCACGAGCGGAAACAATGCCGCCTACATGAAGGCCGCGAGCGGGCTCGCCACGTCGATCCAGGACACGATCCTTAATATTGCTCAGCAGCTCGGAGGCAGCGTCGGGAGCTTCGCGGTTTCGATCGGGCAGAAGGACGGCAAATACCGGGTTGATCCGACCGGCCGCGGCAACGTCAAAACGAAAAAGGGCGCGATCGATTTCGGCGATGATGAAGGGGCCGCGGTCGCCTACGCCATTATGGACGCGGTGCGGGATGGGGCAGTTTCCGGCCTCTCGGCCGCCGTCCAGCAGGCCCTTCGATCGTCGACGGACATCAATCGGGCGATCCAGGAGGCGATGAAGGTCCAGGAGGTCGAGACGCTGGTCAAGGGCGTCACCGGCGCCATGGAGAAGCAGCTGCGCGAGTTTGAGGCGCAGGCGGCCGAGCGCATCCGCATTGCCCGCCAGTATGGATTCGATGTCGTCGCGATCGAGAAGATCAATGCCGACGACAGGCTGAAGCTCCACCAGCAAATTCTGGAGCAGCAAATCGGCTCGCTGCAGGATCTGCTCAATGACATGAATTTCGGGTCCCTGTTCGAAGGGTCCCTCTCCGATCAGCGAGACAAGATTATCGCCGAGCTGGACCAGGCTACAGCGGACGCGAAGGCTGGCGTTGCGGGCGCGGCCGATCGGCAGGCGGAGCTCAGCCGAAACCTCATTGATCTTTCGAAGGAGGCGTTCGGCACTGCGGGGCCGGAATATGCCGCGGATCTGGATCGGGCTCGCAGTGGCGCGGAGCAGGTGATCGCGCTGGAAAATGAGCGGCTGAAGGCCGCCGAGGATGCGGTCAAGGAAACAAACAGTCAGCTTAACGAGGCGAATGACCAGCTCGCCCAGCAGACTTCGATCCTGCAGAGCATGGCCGGCAGCCTGGCCTCCATCGCATCTGGCGGCGGCGCGGGCGCCAGCATCGCTGAGTCCATCAACGCGGTCGACACGCGCCGCTTCTCGTTGCTGGCATGACGTCCGTCGTCCTTATCACGGTTTCGCCGCGGGCGCCTGCAAGCGGCGCCGCTACGCCGATTTACCTCGCTGGCGGCGGCAATCTGAAAGGCTACCGCTACCAAAACCAGCACTGGCGCGCTGGTGTGACCTTGATGCCCCGCTTCCGGGCGGAGATCGGCTTTGACGAGAACGGTTGGAACGGCGCCGCCCGGCCGGCGACCGGCGCGATCGCCTGGGCTCCTGCGACGAAAACCGATTTGTCGGGCCTCGCCGGCTATTATTGGCCGAAGGCGGTCATCGCCATCCAGGAGGGCGACGAAGCGACGGAGGTCTTCGCGACCAGGTTGTCCGGCAAGGTGGCCGACGCCACGGTCCAGGACGGCCAGCTGATCATAACCGCCGCCGATCTCAGCGACGATCTTGCCAAGCCCCTGGTCACCGCCCGCTTTGCCGGAACCGGCGGCGCTGAAGGCGGCACGGAGGCAAAGAACCGCATCAAGCGCCGCAGCTGGGGGCGGGTGTTCAACGTCGAGGGCATGGTCCTCGACAAGGCAAACAACATCTACGAATTCGGCGATCCCTCCTTCCCGCTTCAGCAGATCGTCACGCTCCGCGACATGGGCCGCGATGCATCCCCGGCGCCGGCCGTGCTGGCTTGGCAGGGATCGATCGCCGCGACGCTCGCCGCCCTGGTCGCCTCCGTGCCTGTCCAGGGCTCCGGCGTGGTGGCGCCCTCGATCGCCAGTGCCAAGTGGTGGACCCAGCCTGCCGGACCGTTCACGGCCGATCTCAAGGGCGAGATCGGCGCCGGCTACGTTGAGACAGTTGCGTCGATCGCCGACCGCATCCTGACGGCCGTCGCCGGCCCGGCCGTGACCAACGTCGCGACCGCGAACGGCTGGCGCGGCGCCGCGGCTGGTATCCACGTTTCGGAAAATGAGACGATTGCGGCGACGCTCGATCGGCTGCTCATGGGCGTCTCCCTCGTCTGGATCCTCGACCCGACCGGCACCGTCACGCTTCGCGAGCTTACCTTCACCGGATCGGTGGCAACGCTAACCTCGGACAGGGTGCAGCGGCTTAGAACTCTACCACCGGTGAAGACCCGACGCGTCGGCTATCAGAAGAGCTACCGGACCCACACCGATGGTGAGATCGCCGCTTCTCTGCTGCAGCTCGACGATGTCGGTGACCTCGCAACGCTGGACAGCGTCACTTTGGGGGTGAACGTTTACCAAAATGCTGGCCCGCTCGTAACCGATGGAACCGCAATCACCTCGCTGGGCACGGCCGCTGGGATCGCGGGGCAGGGTGCGCTGGCCACCCTGTCCGGCGTCACGCTCGGCACGAATGTCTACCGCTCGGGCGGCGGTCCCGCCCTGGTCAATGCCGACGTCATCACGAATCTCGGCACCGCCGCGAGCATCTACGGCCAGGGCGCGCTCGCTACGTTGAGCGCCGTCTCCGGCACCAACATGGTGAACATTCCTTCGGGGATGACGCTCAACTCCGACCCGGGGCTCAACGACGTCGCGGTCTGGACGCAGAATATCGGCTCGACTTGCTACATCGTCAGCGACAGCGACTTCATCGCCTCGCACGCGTGGGAGATCACAAGCACCAATCCGACCAACACGATCTATTCTGAGCGCATTCCGATCGACCCGACGCGCGCCTACACGGCGAGCTTCACCATCAAGAACAGCGTTGGCGGCAATAAGACCTGCTACGGCATGGTCATCTTCTACGACAGTGCCGGCGTGGCCATCGATGGCAACACCTACCCGTCCGGGTGGCCCGGCGTTGGCACCTTTCACTATTACGGCCTCGTAGGGACGGCCGCGCCGACGACCGCGACGACTTATTCGATCAACTTCGGAGCGGGGCAGACGGCGGGCATTCCCGCTGCGGCTCGCTTTGTACGGATCGGGTGGCTTCCCTCCTATGCCGGTACGACCGGGACGCAGCGGGTCGGCTCGCCAATGCTGACGGAGCTGATGACTTACGGGCGCTTGTCGAACTCGGCGGCGAGGTTGGGCGTCAATGTGGTGCGCGCGGATGGATCCACTTCACTGACCGACGCTCTCGCCGTCACAAGCCTTGGGACGGCGGCGGCCATCTCAGGGCAAGGGACGCTTGCCACGCTCAACAGGGTCGGGGCTGCAACCATAGCGGCAGGCGCGATCGGCGAGAGCTTAATCCCCAACGGTGGGGCCGAAGAAGGCACGGTCGCCGGCTGGCTCGGCGGAGCCTATTATAACACCGGGTCCGGCCTCTCCCTTGCCGTCGTCTCAGGCGCGCAGAACTCGGGGAAGTATTCCTTCGCGATCCAAAAGGCGCTGACGAGCGGCCAGTTCAGCATGTCGTTGGCGTCGATGATCCCGGTCACGCCGGGCAAGACGTATCTCTTTCGCTGGGCTGCGGTTTCAAGCGTTGCATGCGCGAGTGGCTGGTATGTCCGCATTTTTACCTACAACGCGGCGCAGGCTACCGTCACATCGACCGACCTCGTTTCCAATGGGCCGCTGACGACGGGCTGGGCTACGTCGGAGGGCACCTGGACCTGTCCGGCCGGCACCTATTTCATCGATCTCTGCTTCATCAATTACGTCAATGCGGGGCCGACCGTTTACGTCGATGACGTCCAAATGTTCGAGCAAGTCACCTATCGGGGCTTGTCGAACAGCGCGGCCAGGCTGGGCGTCAACGTCGTTCGAAATGACGGCTCGACGTCTCTGACAGACGCCCTCGCGGTGACTTCCCTCGGCACCGCGGCGGCATTCGTCGGACAGGCGGCCATCGCCACGGACACTGATGCAGTCGCCCGCATTCTCGATATGCGAGGTGACAATTTCGTCCGCGATCCGATGCTCGATCAGGGCGGAGCTCTGTGGCTGAAGGAAACGACAACCGGCTACACCGCGCCGACCGTCATGACTTGCGTGAGCGGGTTCGGAGCCGGCACGCACCCGTCCGTCAACTGCCTGTCGTTCCCGGCGAACGGCAACTTCGGGCGCGTCTATGCCAATGGCGGCGTGGTCGTCCCGCTGCCGGGCCGGGCGGTATATTGCTCGGTAATCGCCCGCAGCTCCGGCACCGCTGGGGCCAACTTGCAGATCGGTGTCTTTTGGTACGATGCGGCCATTGGCGTCATCAGCGCCCCAAGCACGGCCATAGCCGCTCCGGCGCCAGCGAGCGGCTGGGTCCAGCTGATCGCCGGCCCGTTTGTCGCCCCGGCAGGCGCGGCGAGCTGCCTCCCCTTCCTCCACCGGGGCTCTAGCGCGAACGGCTTGTGGGTCACCGGCTGGCGCGCTGGAGCCGCAGCGGATGGCGCAACTCTCGGGTCCGTCTTCAACTCGAACACATGGCGCAATGACGGCACGACGCTAGTTACAGACGCGCTGGCCGTCACCTCGCTTGGAACGGCGGCGGCGATCTCAGGGCAGGGTGCGTTCGCGACGGTCAATAGCGCTGCGTACGGCTCCTCGCTGCTGACCGGTTTCAGCACCTTGGCAACTCTCAGCCAGGTCAACCTCGGCGCAGCTGGCCGCGTCTATCGCGATGACGGCTCGACCCGGCTGACCGATTCGCTCGCGGTGACATCGCTCGGAACGGCGGCGGCCATCGCTGGTCAGGGCTGGGGCGCCACGGCAGCTCAAGCCGACGTCGCGAACAATGAGAGCGCGGGCGGCATCCTACGCATCGCGCGGCCCGCCAACGGTTATTCAGGAAACAATGGGTCGGCGACCGCTGGCGCCATCCGCATCCGACTTCCGGCCGGCGCGATCACGGACGGCGACAAGATGATTCGCTTCGCCGTCTCGATCTATGAATACGCGACGTCGAAGGCGCAGACTTACGAGATTTCGGGTTACACGTGGAACGGCGGGGGCGGGGCATTCAGCGGCACCTGGCTCAATCAGTCCGCCGCCCTGATTGGCGGCTCTGGCGCGGCGCGCCCGGTCTATTTCGGCAAGGATGCGACCGGGTGGACCGTGCACATCGGCACGCCCGGCGGCACTTGGGAATATCCAGCCGTCACGATCCGTGATCTCGAAGTCTCCTACGGGACGCCCACGGAGAGCCTCTGGAAAACCGGCTGGTCGATCAGCTTCGACACCGGGACGCCTCCCTACTCGGCCACTGTTGCCAACCCGACGGCCGGCGACGCGGTCTTCGGCATCAATGCGCGCGAGACTTGGGGAGGCACCCTCGCCACGCTCGCCAACTTCAAGACGGCCTCGGGCACGGCGGCGGGAATATCGGGCCAGGGGACCGGCGCGACCGCAAGCAATCTCACCCAGCTCAATGCTGCCGAGGGCGCAAAGCTCGGGGGCGTTGAAGCCAGCGCAGACCTTACCCGCGTCCTCACTCTCGCGCCGGCCCAAGCGATCCAGTACGATTACACCGGCTCCAGCTCTACGCAGCTCCCCAAAATCCTGACGTGTAACTTCTATGGGCGCGGCGCCGACGTGACGCCTTCGACGAGTTTCGTCTTCACCGCCTCGGGTTGCTCAATCGACGGGACGGGCTGCGCGACGGGGCAGGTGCGGTTGACGGCTGTGTCGGCCGCGAACGCCTCGATCCTTGTCGATGCCACCTATCTCGGCGTGACTCGCTCCGGCACGATCGCCATTCAGCGCTTGCTCGGGGCCAATCCCGGTGGGGCAGGGGGCGGCGGTGCCGGCGCAACGGGATTCAGCGTCGATGTCAGCGCCACGATCACGGACACCTCTTATGACGGTTCGCCGCAGCCGTTCTACACGACGACGGCGCGGATGCGCTCCAACGGTAGCGGCCAGATCAGGCTGACCCTCAATGCCGAATATCATGCCGACCCGAACGAGACCGCCCAGGTCAACGCCAAGGCCCAAAAATCAACGGACGGATCGACCTGGAGCGATGCTGGCCTGTCCGCCTCCGGGACGAGCGCCGCGGGCAGCTATTGGGTGGACAGCAACAGCAACGGCATGATCGACCCCGAGGATTATACCGTGGACGAGGTGGTCGGCACGATCACCGCGAACAGCCTCGTCGGCAGCTTCACTGCCAGCACGGACTATTACATCCGGTGGATCGCCTACAAATCCGGGACCGCCTCGTCCGTGGGCGTCTCCGGCACTGCATCGGGAGCGCAGTCGTGAGCGAGGAAGAGCAAGTCCCCCCAACGTTGAACACGATCGCAAACCCCGGCGAGGTCTCGACGCAAGAGGAAACCGGCCCGCCGACGCATATCCTCTGGCGCGAGGACAGCGCCGAGTTCGTCACCCTTGACGGCTACGACGAGGAAAACCCCGATCTTGAGCCCTTGCCTGAGGGCGTGGTTCACGAGTTCGCCCTGATCGACTTGCAGGCGCGGACGATCGCGCTCGATGCTGAGAGGCTGGACGCCATGCTTCACGCGCGCATTGACGTAGGCGCCGGGGCGTATCGGATGAAGTTCATTACCGATGTCCCCGGCCAGCAGATGACCTACGTCCGCAAGGAGAAGGAAGCGCGCGAACTGACGGGAGGCGGCTCTGGTCCGTTCCCCACGCTGGAAGCCGAGGCCGCCGCCACCGATCAGACCGTCGCGCAGCTAGCGGCAACCGTCATCTATCAGGCTGATCTGATCATCAGCCTCGGGGCAGCGATCGAGGGGATGCGCATTGGCGCGAAGCGCGCCGTCTCGCTCGCTCAGACTGCCGAACAGAAGCACGCGGCGGCGAACGTCAATTGGGAGAGCATCGCGGGCTAGCGGCGTGCGCTGGTCCTCGATTTGCAAAGGAGAAGACGAATGCGAAACTACAGCGGAATTGCCGAGGCGGCCGACGCCGCGCGGGCTTGCATCATTACGAGCGGCGCCGCCTTGCCAGAGCACGTCAGGGACAAGGTGCTGCCTTACGTTGGCACCGGCAGCTCGCCAGTCGATCTCGTCGTTCACTTCGCGGAGGCGGTCTACGCAAACCGGGAGGATGCGGCGGTTTCCGAGGAAGCGCGCGAGATCGCCGCGGGCTGCGCGGTCCTCGCGGAGACATACGGCTTCCACGGGTTGAACGAACAGAGCCGCGGCTCTGGCTTGGCACGCGAGCTGGCGGGCGCGAAAAAGGCAGCTAACCCGCCTGAGGCGAAGTCAGAGTATATGCAGCCCGCCCCGGTATTCGGGCCTGACGCGTGACGGTCGACGCCGGCACGATTGGATGGTTGAAGACCAGCGTCCTCTATGAGGCGTCGACCAGCGCCCCCCTTGCTGCGGCTTGGGGGGGCGATGCGGTCGAGACGGAGATCGTCAGCCCTCTCGCCTTGCTGGCGGACGCTACTATCGAGGCGGCGCGCCAGCAGAGCTTTCTAGGTGGGCCGCTCGCGGTGGAGACCCATGACGTGCCGGGCCTGCGGCTCGATCTCTACCTCCGGCCGGTAACGATCGTCGGCGATCGGCTCGGCTACGACGCCGGCGTCACAGTCTTTGTGATCGGCGTACAGGAGCAGGAGGGTGCCAAGCGCACGACGTTGACCGTTTTGAGGAAGCTGACATGAGCACGATGCTCCTGCTTAAACCGACCCAGGCGGCTGCGATCGCGGCCTCGACGGGCACGGGCGCCGCCAATCTCGGCACCTACGATCCGAAGGAGGTCTGGGCGAGCACGGCAGCTGGGGCCGCCGCCAATCTCGACTTCGACTTCGGCGCCAACGTGAGCATCGACAGCCTCTTCATCGGCTACATGACGAACTACTCGGCACCGACCATCGCCTGGACCAGCGGCGCCGCGGCGTACACCACGACGGCCAATCTCGCGACGCAAACGGCCCTAGCGCCGACAGCCAGTCCCGCGCCGCCGCGCCGGCATGGTTTCTGGCGATTGGGGGCTCCGGTCGCGCACCGCTATCATCGCCTCGTCTTCACACCCGGTGCGGCGCAGACTCACATGATCGGCATCGTTGTCTTCGGACTCGCCTTCCAGCCGACCTGGAACCGGGAGTGGGGCGGTGGTCGACAGATCTTCGACACCAGCTCGGTGCAGGAACTGCTCGGCGGCGGGTTCGGGGTCGAAGAGGGCGCCGTCAAGGCCGGGTTTGGCTGGACGTTTGGAGACCTGACAGATCCCGAGGTCGAGGCGATCTTTGATATCGGGCTCGATCGCGGCATAAGGCGGCCGCTCCTCGTGGCCGAGGATCCTGCCGCCACGACGGGCCTCAACGAGCGGCTCCACTATGGGCTGTTCGACCGTTTCGAGCGCTACGCGCGCGCGGATCCCCAGAACACTCGTTGGTCTTTGTCGGTGAAGCAATGGGTCTGAGCCAACCGGTTGAAGCCGCTCGCCCGGGGCCGGGCATGCCACATCTGCCGCCTCGGTCGGCGGAGGCCGGGGGTACGCAGGAGGAGCAGTCCCCGTGCCGTGCAAGCCTCCGCCGGCTGGTTCGCCCAAAGGACCACCATGGACCCGCAGCCGTCGACCTCCGACATCATACAGAACGCTTCCCCGAGCCGCGCGAAGATCGCGGGCGCCGGAGTCGCGATCGGGGCCGTGATCGCCGCCGCCGTGCAGCTGAGTCAGCCTCTGGCCGTCGTCTCGGAAGGCAAGGCGAACGTTGCTTATCGCGATCGCATTTCCCGCACTCATCCGGCGACCACATGCTTCGGCCACACCGGGCCGGAAGTCCGCGTCGGGGTCCGCTATACGGACGCTCAATGCGAGGTGCTTCTTGCCGGAGATCAGACGCGGGCGGCCTGGGGCGTGTATCGATGCGCGCCGCGCCTCGCGGACAACGTGTGGGCGCTAGCCGCCGCGACGGACCTGGCTCACAATGTCGGCGTCGGGCTCTTCTGTTCGTCGACCGCCGCACGGCGCTTCCGTGCCGGCGACTTCGTCGGCGGCTGCCAGGCGTTGGGTCCGACCTTCACGCGGGTCGATCAGCGTGGCCGCACCATCACGGTCCGCGGCTTTGTCTTGGGCAATGGTCGGGTCCAACCCGGCCTAGTCACGAGGCGCCAGCGTGACCAGCGGCTTTGCGAAACGGGCCGCTGGGAACCGGCATCGTGATCTGGTTGATCAGGCTGCTCACGTCGCGCCTGGCAGGACCGATCGCGTCAGGCATTGCGGCCGTCCTAGCCATCGGGCTCGCCTTGATCCTTATCAGCAAGAACGCGACAATTGCAGGGCTCGACCGACAGATCAACGATCCCCACACTGGCTACGCCGTACGCCTCCAGCTCGCGCAGGCCGATCTCGTTCAGTGCCGGGCGAACCGGCTTACGTTGGAGGAATCGACCAGGCTTCAGAACGAGGCGATCGATGCCGCGAGCAGAGAAGGGGCGGCACGACTAGCCGACCTCAATCATGTGGCCTCAGTGGCGCGCCAGCAGGCAACGGCAGCACAAGCGCACGCGGCCGAGATCTTGAGCCGGCGAGGGACTGGCAATGACTGCGCCGACGCCGACGCGCTCATCTTGGGCGAAGCGCGATGAAGCGCCCGCCCTGGGAGCGCCGCGAGCGGCAAGCCTGGCTGTTCATCGGGGCGCTCTCCGTCGCCACCCTTCTCACGATTGGGCTCGGCGGCTGCGCGGGCCGCACGCCGCGTCTGGCTCCCGAGCCGATCATCCGAACCGTCGAGGTCCGGGTTCCTGTCCCGCTGTCTTGTCCGCTCCTCGATCGGATCGGCCCGGCGCCCACTTACCCCGACACCGCCGAGGCGCTGCGGGTAGCTCCGAGCCTGTTCGAGCGCGTCAAGCTACTGGTCGCCGGCAGGGCGCTCAGGATCGGTCGCGAGGCCGCCCTCATAGCCGCTGCCCAGGCGTGCGGAAACGCCGCTGCAGCCCCATTGCAGCGCCACTGAAACTCCCCCCTTTCAGGGGGCTTTATTCGTCGGAATTTTTGGCCAGAATTTTTGGCCCGCTACAGTCGTCATCCGGGGCCTGAGCCTGACTTTCGTCAGGGTGGGTCTCCAGGGGAGGCTCGGCCTCCCCATTGTCTCCCAGCTCTTCTTCCGAAGCGACCGTGCCTTCAGGCTCCATCGCTTCCGTCGATTCTGGCGCCGGCTCGGCCTCCGCAGCCGCATCCTGCGCTTCGGCTTGAGCTTCGGGCGCTTCCTCCGCCGACATTTCCGCCTCGGCCTGCGCCGCGGCGGCATCGAGCAGGGCGCGGACCGCCTCGACGAACCGCACCACCGAAATCGGCTTGGAGACATAGCCCTCTGCGCCGGCGTCGCGGATGCGCTCCTCGTCGCCCCGCGCCGCATAAGCGGTGACCGCCATGATCGGCGTGGCGCGAAGCTCGGCGTCGGACTTCATCTGCTCGATCAGCTCGAGGCCGGATATGTGCGGCATCTGGATGTCCATGACGACGAGGTCGGGCGCGAAGGCGCGGGCCCGCTCGAGCGCCTCGCGCCCGTCGCGGACCGGTTCCGCTTCATAGCCGTGCGCGCCCAACAGGTCGCAGAACAGCTTCAGGTTGAGCTCGTTGTCCTCGACAACCAGGATTTTTTGTCCCACCGGGCGACACTAGGCGATGAAGGCGGATCAGACAAATGACGAAGAGGCGCTGGCCCTCGGCGCGCTCGGCTGGACGCTGAGCGAGGACGCGCGCGCGTCGCGGCTGCTGGCGCTGACCGGGCTGACCCCTGCGGGGCTACGCGAGCGGCTTGCGGACCGCGACTTCCTGGCCGAAGTGCTGCGGTTCCTGGAAGGACATGAGCCGGACCTGATCGGCTGCGCCGGCGAGCTCGGAGTGTCTCCGGCGCAATTGGTCGCGGCCCGGGAGGCACTCGAGCAATGAGACCGCTGCTGATTTCCGATTGTGACGACGTGCTGCTCCACTTCGCGCCCCATTTCGCCGAATGGGTCGCCGAAGCGCACGGCTTCGCTTTCTCGCTCGACGTGCCGAGCTTCGCCGGCGCGTTGCGCGACGAGAAAGGCGTCGAAGTGACACGCGAGCGGGCGTTCCAATTGCTCGACATGTTCTTCGATCGCGAGATGCACCGCCAGCATCTGGTCGCCGGCGCGCTCGACGCGCTGCGGACGATCGGCGCCGAGGCCGACATCGTCATCCTCACCAATATCGGCGATCAATATCGCGCCAACCGCATCGCCCAGCTCGAAAGGTTCGAGATCCGCCACCGCGTGCTCTGCAATCAGGGCGGCAAGGGCCGGCCCATCGCCGAGCTGATTGGCGAGATGCGGCCGAGCGCGACCGTTTTCGTCGACGATCTGCCGGTCCATCACGAATCCGTGGCCAAGCACGCGCCGGGCGTATGGCGGCTGCACATGATCGCCGAGCCGCGCATCGCCGCCATCACCCCGCCCGCGCCATTCGCCCATGCCCGCATCGACGCCTGGAACGACGCCGTGCCGTGGATATTGGGAAGGTTGAACGAAGAGGAAGCAGCAGCATGACCAGACTCGCCTTCATCTCGGGCGTCACTTCCGGGATTGGCCAGGCCGCGGCGCGGCGCTTCATCGGCTCGGGCTGGAGCGTCATCGGTACCGGGCGGCGCAAGGACAGGCTCGACGCGCTCGCCGACGAGCTCGGCGACAGGTTCCGGGCGATCGAGCTGGATATGCGCGACACCCCGGCTGTCGAAGCGGTCGCCGAGGCTGTCGGCGAAGTCGACCTTCTGCTCAACAATGCCGGCCTCGCGCCGCCGCTCTCGCCGCTGCAGGAAGCCGATCCCGAGCCGCTGGCCCAAGTGATCGAGACCAACATCACCGGCCTGGTTGCGCTGACCCGCAAGATGCTGCCCGGGCTGATCGCGCGGCGGGGCGCGGTCATCAACATGAGCTCGATCGCGGCGACCTATCCCTATCGCGGCGGCTCCGTTTATGGCGGGTCGAAGGCGTTCGTGCGCCAATTCTCGCTGGACCTGCGGTGCGACCTCCAGGGGCTCGGGGTGCGCGTCACCTCGATCGAGCCCGGCATGGTCGAGACGGAATTCACCCTGGTGCGCAACGGCTGGGACCAGGCGGCGTCGGACGCGCTCTACGGCAATATGGATCCGATGACCGCCGAGGACATCGCGGAGACGATCCACTGGGTTGCGATGCTGCCGCCGCACGTCAACATCAATGTCGTCGAGCTGATGCCGGTCAACCAGAGCTTCGCGGGCTTCCACATTGCCCGGAACGACTGAGATCCGGTTCCGCGAGGTGATTGATCGATCTTGCTTTTTTAGGGTAACCTGCTTGCCAATATCGGCGCGCTGCCGGAAGCGTCGCCCCGGTCATTCACGAAAGAAACGAAGATGAATTTGCGCAGTCCTGCCTACGCGCTCGTGTCGAGCCTCGCGCTCGCTCTGGCTTTCCCGGCAGCCGCACAAACGCCGCCGGTTCCGGCCGCGGCCGCGGCGACCACCGCGCGCCCCTGGCCGCAGGCGGCGAGCGATCTGCCCGCGGATCCGGACGTGCGCTACGGCATATTGCCCAACGGCATGCGCTACGCGCTGCGCCGCAATGCGACGCCGCCGCACCAGACCTCGCTCAGGCTGCGCATCGATGCCGGCTCCCTGCAGGAACAGGACGACCAGCGCGGCCTCGCCCATTTCGTCGAGCATATGGCGTTCAACGGCTCGACCAACGTCGCCGAAGGCGAGTTCGTCCACCGGCTCGAACGGCTCGGCCTGCGCTTCGGCGCCGACACCAATGCCGGCACCGAATTCACCCAGACCGTCTACAAGCTGGATCTCCCGGAAAGCACGGCGGCAAGCATCGACGAGGGCCTGTTCCTGTTCCGCGAAGTCGCCGGCGAGGTCAGCTTCGCGCCGGCGTCGATCGACCGCGAGCGCGGCATCATCCAGTCCGAGGAGCGCACCCGCGCCGGCCCGCAATACAGGATCCTGGTCGATCAGCTGAGCTATCTCCTGCGCGGCCAGCGCGTGCCGAACCGCTTGCCGATCGGCACCCCCGAGGTGATCGCCGGCGCCCAGCGCGAACGCTTCGCCGCTTTTTACAATGCCTATTACCGGCCGGAGCGCGCGACCCTGATCGCGGTCGGCGATTTCAATCTCGATGAGATGGAAGCCAAGGTGCGCGCCCGTTTCGGCGACTGGCACGGCCGCGGCGCGGCCGGACCCGATCCCGATCTCGGCGCGGTCGCGCCGCGGCGGACCGAATCCCACCTGCTGGTCGAACCGGGCGGGTCTGCGCAGGTCGCCCTGGTCTGGATGCGCCCGCCCGACTTGCGTCCCGACACGCGCGCCCACCGCGACGAGCAGCTTGCCGATGCGCTTGCCTTCCAGATTCTCAACCGCCGCCTCGAGCGGATCGCCGCAAACCGCACGCCGGCGCCTTTCGTTGGCGCCCAGTCCGGCCGCTTCCAGCTCGCCCGCAGCGCCGACATCGTCCAGCTCGGCGCCATCGTCCAGCCAGGCCAGTGGCAACCCGCTTTGGGCGTGATCGAGACCGAGCAGAGACGTCTTGTCGAGCATGGCGTCACCGCCGCCGAGGTCGCGCGCGAGTTGACCCAGGTCCGCACCGCGCTCACCGCCGCCGTTGCGGGCGCGGCCACGCGCCAGTCGGCCGGCCTTGCCGACGGCCTCGTCGCCACGGTGGACAGGGAAGACGTGTTCGTTTCGCCCGCCGACAGCCTGCGTCTGTTCGAGGCGGCGGCCGCCGGCCTGACGCCGGCGCGGATCAACCAGTCGGCGCGAACGCTCTTCGCCGGCGAACCCTTGCTCTACATGACCTCGCCGACCGCGGTCGAAGGCGGCGAAGGCGCGCTGCTCACCGCCTATCGCGCCTCGCTCGCGACGCCGGTGCCCGCCGGCGCGGCCGAGCAGGTCCAGGCCTGGCCCTATACGCGCTTCGGCACGCCCGGTACCGTCGCCGAGCGGCGCGATCTTCCGGCCGACATCGGCGCCACCGCGATCCGCTTCGCCAACGGCGTCCGCCTGACCGTCAAGCACACCGATTTCGCCGACAATCAGGTGCTGGTCGCAGTGCGCTTCGGGCATGGCCAGCTCGCCTTGCCGACCGACCGGCCCAATCCGGGCTGGGCGCTCGGTCCCAGCATACCGGCAGCCGGCCTCGGCCGGATCACCTTCGAGGAAATGCAGGAGGCCCTGAACGGCCGCGTTTACGGCGGCTCCCTGGGCCTCGACGAGGATTCGTTCACGTTCTCGGGCACGACCAGGCCGCAGGATCTGGCTGTCCAGATGCAGGTGCTCGCCGCCTATGTCACCGATCCGGGCTGGCGCCCGACCGGCTGGAACCGGCTGCGCGCGCTGAGCGGCAGCATCCACGACCAGCTGATTTCGACACCCGGGGGCGTCTTCAACCGCGATTCCGGCCAGCTTCTCCATAATGGCGACAATCGCTGGTCGCTGCCGACCCGCGAACAGATGGCGGCGAGCGCCGTCACCGACGCGCGCGCGGTGCTGGAGGGGCCGCTTGCCCATAGCCCGATCGAGGTGATCATGGTCGGCGACATCAGCGTCGAGGACGCAATCCGCGAGACGGCCGCCACCTTCGGCGCGCTGCCGCCGCGGCCCGAGACGCCAGCGCCGGCGGACCGCATCCGCTTCCCCGCCGGCACCGCGGAGCCGGTCCGGCTCACCCATCGCGGACGCGCCGATCAGGGCCTCGCCTTCATCGGCTGGCCGACCCTTGGTTTCTATGACGATCCTCGACAGGCCCGCGCGCTCAGCCTGCTTGCCTCGGTCTATCAGCTGCGCCTGACCCAGAAGATCCGCGAGGAGCAGGCCACCACCTACAGCCCCGCCGCCTATCATCGCCCCTCCGAAGCTTTTGCCGGCTACGGGCTGTTCGCCGGCCAGATCGAGGCGCAGCCTTCGGCGCTGGCCGGCTTCCTGCGCGACGCCGAAGGGATCGCCGCGGATCTGCGCGACCGTCCGATAGAGGCTGACGAGATGCAGCGCGCCCGGCTTCCGCTGGTCGAAAGCGTGCAGCGCGGCCGCGCCAGCAATGCATGGTGGCTCGACAGCCTTGAGGACATCCAGACGAATCCGCAGGTCGCAACGACGATCGAGAATCAGATCGCCGATTACAATGGCCTGACTCCGGCCGAGCTGCAGAGCGCCGCGCGCCGCTTCCTGGTGCCGGGCCGGGCCTACAGGCTGGTGATCGTGCCGGAGTCGGCGCCGGCCGCTGCCGCCGCTCCGGCGGCCGCACCGGCCGCCGCGCCGCCGGCGCATTGACGGACGCGGCGGGGGTGCCTAGCGGTCGGTCATGACCGACACTATCCTCGCCCGCCTGGCCACGCTCGGCATCAGCCTTCCGGAAGCCGCCGCGCCGGTCGCGGCCTATGTGCCCGCTGTGGAGGCGGGCGGCCTGCTCTACATTTCGGGACAGCTGCCGTTCCGCGAGGACGGATCCCTGATCACCGGGCTGCTCGGCACCGATTATGACGTCGAGCATGGCCGCGCTGCGGCCGAGCGCTGCGCCGTGATGCTGATCGCGCAGATGAAGAAGGCGCTTGGTTCGCTCGACCGGGTCGAGCGGATCGTCAAGCTCGGCGCCTTCGTTGCGTCGGAGAAGCACTTCACCGATCAGCCCAAGGTCGCCAACGGCGCCTCCGAGCTGATGGAGAAGGTGTTCGGTGAAGCCGGCCGCCACGCCCGCAGCGCGGTCGGCGTGCCGGTGCTGCCGCTCGGCGCCGCGGTCGAAATCGATGCAATCATTGCCATCAAGGCAGGATAGAGGCTCTCAGCTCGCGGCCCTGATCGCGCGGCCGTTCGCGCATCGCGGACTGCACGGCGGCGGCCGGACCGAGAATAGCCGTGCCGCCTTCGAAGCGGCGATCGCCGCCGGCAGCGGTATCGAGCTCGACGTCCAGGCCAGCGCCGACGGCGCGGCGATGGTGTTCCACGATTACGACCTGGACCGGCTGACCGACGGCTTCGGCGCGTTGCGCACGCTCGGCAGCGCCGAGTTGAAGCGGATCCGCTTGATCGGGTCGGAGGAGAGCATTCCGACCCTCGACGAGATATTGGACCTGATCGGGGGTCGGGTGCCTCTGCTGATCGAGCTCAAGTCGCCGGGCCGACGCGTCGCCCAGCTTTGCCGCGACGTGGAGCGCGCGCTGGAAACCTATAGGGGGCCGGTGGCGGTCATGTCGTTCAACCCGGAAATCGGCCACCGATTCGCCGAGGCGGCGCCGCAATTGCTGCGCGGACTGGTCGTGACCGAGCAGAAGAAGGGCCTGCGAGGATTCGCGGAGCGGCCCCTTGCCCTTTGGCGCAGCGGTGCCGATTTCCTGGCCTATGACATACGCGATCTTCCCTCGTCCTTCGCCGACGCCCAGCGGGCAAAGGGCATGCCCGTGCTGACCTGGACGGTGCGCACGCCGGTGGACCGGGCGCGCGCGGCAGAGCATGCCAGCCAGATCATCTATGAGGCCCTTCCGGCATGAGCGGCGAGCCGGTCATAGCCCGGCTCGCGGACGGCCTTGCCTCCTTTGCCGCCGAGGATTGGGACCGCTGCGCCGGCGCCGGCGATCCGTTCCTCAGCCATGCCTTCCTGAGCGCGCTCGAGGATTCGGGCAGCGCGACCGCGCAAACCGGCTGGCGGCCGCTGCCGATCGCGATCGACGGCATCGATTCGCGGCCGGCAGCGGTGATGCCGGCCTATGTGAAGAGCCACAGCCTCGGCGAATATGTGTTCGATCATGGCTGGGCCGATGCCTATGAGCGGGCTGGCGGCGCTTATTATCCGAAGCTCCAGATCGCAGTGCCGTTCACGCCGGTGCCCGGGCGGCGGCTGCTGGCGCGGGATCCGGCGCTGGCGCCGGCTCTGATCGCAGCTGCCGAGCAGGTCGTCGATGCCAACCGCTTGTCCTCGGCGCACGCCACCTTCATCCAGCCCGAGGAGGTTGCCCTGTTCGAGCGCGCGGACTGGCTGATCCGCGTTGACAGCCAGTTCCACTGGATGAACGAGGGCTTCGCCGGCTTCGACGATTTCCTCGCGACCCTGGCGTCGCGCAAGCGCAAGGCGATCCGCAAGGAGCGCGCTTTGGCCGTGGCCGGTCTCGAGATCGTCCATCTGACCGGCGCCGCGCTCGAAGAGGCGCATTGGGACGCCTTCTGGGCCTTTTACCAGGACACCGGCGCCAGGAAGTGGGGCCAGCCTTATCTGACCCGCGACTTCTTCTCGCTGCTCGGCGAGCGGCTCGGTGAACGGGTGCTGCTGATCCTCGCCCTCCGCGACGGCGCGCCGATCGCCGGCGCGCTCAACCTGATCGGCGCCAACGCGCTCTACGGGCGCTATTGGGGCTGTGTCGAGGACGTACCGCATCTCCATTTCGAGCTGTGCTATTACCAGGCGATCGACGCCGCGATCGCGCGCGGCCTCGCCCGGGTCGAGGCGGGCGCGCAGGGATCGCACAAGCTGGCGCGGGGCTACCGGCCGGTGCCGACCTTCTCGGCCCATTATATCCGCGACCCGCGCCTGCGCGATGCCGTGGCCGATTATCTCGCCGCCGAGCGCCGCGCGGTCACCCGCGAAATCGCTGCGCTCGACGAAATGAGCCCCTTCCGCAAAGGCTGAGACCTTTTATGATCCCGATCCTCAATCTCTAGCGAGGCGGGTCATGCGGAAATTCCTCTGGGCGTGGGCGATCCTTTTCCTCTGGCTCCCGGCCGCGCAGGCCGTCCCGCCCGCCGGGCCGGAGCGCAATTTCACCGCCCGCGACCTGTTCGACCTCGAGGCCGCCTCCGATCCGCGGATCAGTCCGGACGGGCGCTGGATCGCCTATGTCCGCCGCTCGGGAGACATCATGACCGATCGCTTCCGCCGCTCGATCTGGCTGATCGACACCAGCAACGGCACGCAGGCGCCGCTCGCGGCCGGCGCCAGCCAGCCGGTCTGGTCGCCCGACGGCGGCCGGCTTGCCTATATCGCCGCGGCGGAAGGTGGGCGGCCGCAATTGTTCGTGCGCTGGATGGCGACCGGCCAGGCGGTGGCGATCACCGGCCTGCCCGACGCCCCGTCGAGCGTCGCCTGGTCGCCGGACGGGCGGCAGATCGCCTATGCCATGTTCGTGCCCGACGAAGGCGCGCGGCTCGGCACGCCGCAGCCGCGGCCGGATGGCGCGCAGTGGGCCGATCCGCTCCAGGTGATCACTTCGGTCACCTACCGCGCCGACGGCCAGGGTTACTTGCGCGCCGGCTACGACCAGCTCTTCCTGGTCCCGTCGGAGGGCGGGGCGCCGCGGCAATTGACCTACGGGCCGTACAATAATGGCGGGCCGCTTTCGTGGGCGCCGAACGGGCGCACCCTGCTGTTCAGCGGCAACCGCTCGGAGAATTGGGAACGCGAGGCGGTCAACACCGAAATCTATGCGCTGGATGTGGCTTCGGGCCGGATCAGCGCGCTCACCAGCCGTGACGGGCCGGACAACGAGCCCGCCGTTTCGCCCGACGGGCGGCTGATCGCCTATACAGGCTTCGACGACACTCAGCGCCGTTCCTATGAGAACAGCATACTTTACGTGATGAACGCGGACGGCACGGGCCCGCGGGCGCTGACCGCCTCGCTCGACCGCAGCGTCAACGGGCCGGTCTGGGCCGCGGACGGCCGCTCGATCTTCGTCCAGTATGACGATCATGGCGAGACCAGGGTGGCGCGGGTCGGCCTCGACGGCACGCTCCGCCCCGTCGCCGAGGGGCTCAGCGGCGCCGATTTCGACCGGCCCTATACCGGCGGCAGCTTCACCGTCGCCCGCGACGGCGCCGTCGCCCTCTCCGGCGGCAGCGCGACGCGTCCGCCCGACATCGTCCTCGTCCGCGCCGGCGCGCGCCGGCAGCTGACCCGGCTCAACGGCGAACTGCTCGACAATAAGAGGCTTGGCGAGGTGAGGCACATCGCCGTCGTCTCGTCGGTCGATCAGCGGCCGATCGACGCGTGGATCACCTTGCCGCCCTCATATGCGCAAGGGCAGCGGGTCCCCTTGATCCTCGAAATCCACGGCGGGCCGTTCGCCGCCTACGGCCCGCATTTCTCGACAGACGACCAGCTTTATGCGGCGGCGGGTTATGCCGTGCTTTCGGTCAATCCGCGCGGATCGACATCCTATGGCGAAGCCTTCGCCAATCTGATCCATCATGCCTATCCGGGCCAGGATTATGACGATCTGATGAGCGCGGTCGATGCCGCCATCGCCCAGGGCTTCGCAGATCCCGACCATTTGTTCGTGACCGGCGGCTCCGGCGGCGGCGTGCTGACCGCCTGGATCGTCGGCAAGACCAACCGCTTCCGCGCCGCCGCGACGCAGAAGCCGGTGATCGACTGGTCGAGCTTCGTGCTGACCGCGGACGGGCCGTCCTTCTTCTCGCGCTACTGGTTCGGCCGCTATCCTTGGGAGGATCCCCAGGGCTATTGGGCGCGCTCGCCTTTGTCGCTGGTCGGCAATGTGCAGACGCCGACCTTGGTCGTCGTCGGCAGCGAGGATTACCGGACGCCGGTCAGCGAAGCCGAGCAATATTATACGGCGCTGCAATTGCGGGGTGTGCCGACGGCCCTGGTCAAGGTGCCCGGCGCCGGTCATGGCAGCATCGCGGCGCGGCCCTCGCAGAGCGGGGCCAAGGCCAATGCGATCCTCGCCTGGTTCGCCCGTTATCGGAATGGTGCGCCGGCGCGGGCGGCGGGGCAGTAGATTCAGGCCGCGTGGGCTGAATGGCCCCTGTCGAGGCTTTACGCCGCGCGGGGCTGAGTGGCGATGTCCGCGAGCCAGGCGCGGGCCTGGCGTTGCGCTTCGGCAATCTCGCGGGCGGTCATGTCTTCCGAGATGTCCGCGCGGCATTCCTGAGCGAGGCTGTTGCCCTGGAGGGCTGCAAGGTTGAACCATTTGTGCGCCTCGACCATGTCGACACAGACTCCGCCGCTGCCGGTGGAGTAAGCGACGCCGAGTTCGTAGAGCGCCTGTACGTCCCCCATTGCCGCGTCGGTCATTCGGCTCTCGGCTAGGAAAGCGGCGGTTTTCAGGCTGTGACCCATATCGGCTTGCCCCTTTCAGGTGCGTGTAACCACTGTCTTTCGCGCATCAATCAACAACAAATGGTTAACGCAGCGATTACCATCTTACGACGCCGCCAAAAGGGAGGGAAATACGCGGACCGTCCGGCGGCTCCGCCAGCCGGCTCAGAGCGGTGCGACCGGCAGATTGTCGATGAGTCGGGTGCGGCCGATCCTGGCCGCCGCGAGCAACCGGGCGGGACGATCGAGACTGGTCGTCGGGGTGAGCGTCTCTGCGTCGCACAATGCGACATAATCGATAGGATCGAAGCCGGCGTCGGCGAGGCGGGTGCGGGCCCGCTCCAGCGCCTCCTCGATCGGAGCGCCGCCCTCGATCGCCTGGGCGGCCTCGCCGAGCGCACGCGGCATGATGCGGGCGGCGAGCCTTTCCTCCTCGGACAGATAGGCATTGCGCGAGGACAGAGCGAGGCCGTCCTCGTCGCGCTGGGTCGGCACGCCGACGATGGTGACGGGCAGGTCGAGGTCGCGGACCATTTGTCGGATGATCGCCAGCTGCTGGTAATCCTTTTCGCCGAACAGGGCGATGTCCGGACGGACCTGGGCAAACAGGCGCGACACCACGGTGGCGACGCCGTCGAAATGGCCCGGCCGGGCGGCACCATCAAGCTCCTCGCCGAGAGCGCCGACATGGACATCGGCCTCGAGGCCGTCAGGGTACATCGTCTCCGCCTCGGGCGCCCACAATATCGCGCAGCCGTCATTTTCCAGCATTGCGGCGTCGGCGGCCTCGCGCCGCGGATATGTGGCGAGGTCCTCGCTGGGCCCGAACTGGGTCGGGTTGACGTAGATCGAGGCGACGACATGGTCGGCGCGGCGGCGGCCCTCCGCGACCAGCGCCATGTGGCCGGCATGGAGCGCGCCCATTGTCGGCACGAAGGCGATCGTCTTGCCGCCCTCGCGCAGGGCCGCCAGCGCTTCGTTCAGCGCGTCCGGGTCACGGATGATTTGCACCGCCCTTGGGGCTCCGATAGAGGGTTGGGAGGCGGGCTGGTAGCGGCTCGCCTATTGGTTAATCAAGTGTCCGAGGGTCCCAGCGTCGTGCCGCACTTCATCACTTTCGCCAACGAGAAGGGCGGCACGGGCAAGTCCACCACCGCGGTCCACTCTGCGGTCGCGCTGGCCGCGCAGGGGCGCAAGGTGGCGGCGATCGATCTCGACACGCGCCAGCGCACGCTCGGCCGCTATCTCGACAATCGCGCCGCGACAGCGCGGCGGCTCGGCGCCGACTTGCCGATGCCGGCTTATGCGACCTTCGATCCCAGCCAGGACGCAAGTATCGACGATGTCATCGAGCGGATCGGCCGCGACGCGGAGATCATCGTCATCGATACGCCCGGCCGCGACGATCCGCACAGCCGGGCGGCGATGGTGCGCGCCGACACCCTGGTGACTCCGATCAACGACAGCTTCGTCGATCTCGATCTGATCGGCGAGGTCGACGCCGAAACCTATCGCGTGCGCAAGCCGAGCTTCTATGCCGAGCTGGTCTGGAACAGCCGCACCCAGCGCGCCAAGACCCACGGCGCCAGCGTCGATTGGGTGGTGCTGCGCAACCGAATGCAGCATATCGAGGCGCGCAACATGCGCCGCGTCGGCGATGCGCTTGCCGAGCTTGCGCGCCGCGTCGGCTTCCGAATCATTCCGGGCCTCGGCGAGCGCGTCATCTACCGCGAGCTGTTCCCCAAGGGGCTGACCCTGCTCGACCTTCGCGAGATCGAGGATGCCGCCATCTCGCACATCGCGGCGCGGCAGGAATTGCGCGAGATGATCGCCGGCTTCGCCTTGCCGGAGGCGGGCGGCGAAAGTGCCGCGCCGCGCCGGGCGGCGATGGCGGTCTGATGATCAAGATCATCCTCTTCATCGGCGCCGCCGTGCTCGCCTATATGTGGTGGCGGCAGCGCGTCGCGGCGGCGCGCGCGATGCAGCCCTCCGAAGCGCGCACCCTGCTCGGCGTCGGCGAGGGCGCGACCGTCGAGGACATACGCGCCGCCCATCGGCGGCTGATCACCAAGGTCCATCCCGATGCGGGCGGCTCGGCCGGCCTGGCGACGCGGGTCAATGCGGCGCGCGATGCGTTGATCGCGGAATTGAAGCGCCCCTAAGAATCGCGCGGAGTGGCAACCGGTCTCTCATGGCGTTGCGACCACAAATGCTGATGAACGGAGTCTTTTGCGTTGAGCCATAACTTTCACCCGACCTCGCTGCGTGAATATGACATTCGCGGGATCGTCGGAAAAACGCTTGGGCCGGACGATGCTTATGCGATCGGGCGCGGCTTCGCCTCTCTGGTCCGCGATGCCGGCGGCGACAAGGTTGCGGTCGGCCGCGACGGCCGGGACAGCTCGCCGCTGCTCGAGGACGCCGTCGTCCGCGGTCTCGGCGACAGCGGCGTCGACGCGGTGCGCGTGGGCCTTGGGCCAACGCCGATGCTTTATTATGCCGAAGCGGTGCTCGACGTCGGCGGCGGCATCATGATCACCGGCAGCCACAATCCGCCCGATTATAATGGCTTCAAGATGGTGCTCGGCCACCGCGCCTTCTTCGGCGAGGACATCCAGAAGCTGGGACGCATGGCCGCTGCGGGCGATTGGCGCCAAGGCTCGGGCTCGGTGAGCGACGTCGAGATACTGGACCGCTATGTGGATCGGCTCGTCGAGGGTTTCGACGGCGGAGCGTTCCGGGTCGGCTGGGATGCCGGCAATGGCGCGGCCGGCCCGGCCCTGGTCAAGCTGGTCGAGAAGCTGCCCGGCGAGCATCACGTCCTTTATGCCGATGTCGACAGCCGCTTTCCCAATCACCATCCCGATCCGACCGAGGAGGCCAATCTCGCCGACCTCAGGGCGCTGGTCGCGGCCGAGCGCCTCGATTTCGGAATCGCCTTTGATGGCGACGGTGACCGGATTGGAGCGATCGACGGCCAGGGGAGGGTGGTCTGGGGCGACCAGTTGCTCGCCATATTGGCCGAGCCGGTGCTGGCCGAGGTGCCGGGCGCGACGATCATCGCCGACGTAAAGGCGAGCCAGGCGCTGTACGACCGCATCGCCGAGCTCGGCGGCACGCCCTTGATGTGGAAGACGGGCCACTCTTTGATCAAATCGAAGATGAAGGAGACCGGCGCACCGCTCGCTGGCGAGATGAGCGGCCACATCTTCTTCGCGCACGATTATTACGGCTTCGACGATGCCCTCTACGCCGCGGTTCGACTGATCCGGGCGGTGACGAAGCTCGGCGGCTCGCTGACCGCGCTCAAATCGGCGATGCCGGCGGTGGTCAACACGCCGGAGCTGCGTTTCCAGGTCGACGAAAGCCGCAAGTTCGCGGTGGTCGACGAAGTGCTCGACCGGCTCGCCGCGGCCGGCGCCGCGGTGAACCGCACCGACGGCGCCCGCGTCAATACGCCCGACGGCTGGTGGCTGCTGCGCGCTTCCAACACGCAGGACGTCCTCGTCGCCCGCGCCGAGGCGAAGGACCAGGCGGGGCTCGACCGGCTCGTCGCCCAGATCGACGAGCAGCTCGCTTCCTCCGGCGTCGAGCGCGGACCCCAGGCGGGCCATTGATGCCGCGCATTTATCCCGAGCCCCTGCTCTTCTGCCTCGCCTGGGCGGCGCTCGCCATCACCGCCGGAATCCTCGGCAGCCTCTGGATGGGCATATTGTTCTCGGCGGGCCTGGCCCTGATCCTGATGCCGCTGACCGCGACGGTCGTTTCGAAGACCGGGGATTTCGGCGTGGAGCGTCAGGTGCGCTGGGGCTTGCTGGTGATGGCCGCCTTGGGGCTGGCGATCTGGCTCCATCTCTCGGGCACTGCCGCGTCCTGATAATTAATCGTCCTCGTCCTCATAGCCGACGAGGTTCAGCTCGCGCGCCTTGATCTGCCGGGTCATGCACCAATGCTTGAGCGCTTCCTCCCGGCCATGGGTGATCCAGACCTCGCGTGGGGCCAGCTCCTGGATGGTGGAGGTCAGCTCGTCCCAATCGGCATGGTCGGAGACGATCAGGGGCAGCTCGACGTTGCGCTGCCGCGCCCGCTGGCGGACCCGCATCCATCCCGAGGCCATGGCGGTGATCGGATCGGGCAGGCGGCGCGACCAGCGATCGTTGAGCGCGCCGGGTGGCGCGAGGACGATGCTGCCTCTGAGCGCATCCTTGGCGACGCCGGTGGCGGGACGGAGCTCGCCGAGCGGCACGCCGAACTGGACGTAGAGGTCGCACAGTCGCTCCAGCGCCCCGTGGATGTAGATCGGGTCGTGATGGCCGCGGCCGCGCAGCTCCATGATCAGCCGCTGCGCCTTGCCCAGCGCATAGGCGCCGACCAGGATGCAGCGCTCGGGATTGTCGTGGAGGCGCTGAAGCAGGCGGTCGATCTCGCCGGACGTCGCCGGATGGCGGAAGACGGGGAGGCCGAACGTGGCCTCGGTGATGAAGATGTCGCAGGGGACGGGCTCGAAGGGGGCGCAGGTCGGATCTGGCCGGCGCTTGTAATCGCCCGAGACGACAACCCGCTCGCCTTTGTGCTCGAGGACGATCTGGGCCGAGCCGAGGACGTGCCCGGCGGGCACGAAGCTGATCTCCACCTCGCCGAGCCGGATCGTCTCGCCATAGGCGACTGGATTGCCCGGTTGCTCTCCGTAGCGGCAGTCCATGATCGCAAGCGTCTCGGCGGTCGCCCAGACCGATTCGTGGCCGCCGCGGGCATGGTCGCCATGGCCGTGCGTGACCAGGGCCCTCGCCTTGGGCCGTGACGGATCGATCCACGCATCGGCGGGCGCGATGTAAATGCCTTCTGGGAAAGGCTTCACCCAGGAACCGAGACGCGCCATGGAGGCTATATGGCTTCGATGCCCGCAGGTTCCCAGCCCCTCCCCCCTGTCCTTGCCGACTGGTTCGCCGGCAAGGGCTGGGACGTGCGCCGCCACCAGCGCGAAATGCTGGCCGCGGCCCGCGCCGGGCGGAGCGCGCTGCTGGTCGCTCCAACCGGCGCGGGCAAGACCCTGGCCGGCTTCCTGCCGACCCTCGCCGAGCTGGTCGAGGCGCCGACCGGGGGTCTCCACACCCTCTACATCTCGCCGCTCAAGGCGCTGGCGGTCGACGTGCAGCGCAATCTGCTGACGCCGATCGCAGAGATGGCGTTGCCGATCCGCGTCGAGACCCGCACCGGCGACACGCCCTCCGACCGCAAGGCACGGCAGCGGGTGCGGCCACCGCAGATTTTGCTGACCACGCCCGAATCGCTCAGCCTCCTGCTCAGCCACGAGGACAGCTTCACCTTGTTCGCCGGGCTCTCGACGGTGGTCGTCGACGAGATCCACGCCTTCGCCGCCGGCAAGAGGGGGGACCTGCTGTCGCTGTCGCTGGCCCGCCTGCAGGCGATCGCGCCCGATTTCCGTCGCGTCGGCCTCTCCGCCACCGTCGCCGATCCCGAATCCTTCCAGGGCTGGCTGGCGCCGCACGGCGACGCCGAATTGGTCGACGTGGTGATCGGCGATCCCGGCGCCGTGGCCGAAATTTCGATCATGCTGCCCGAGGACGAGAAGATCCCCTGGTCCGGACATAGCGGGCGCTGGGCGGCCGAGAAGGTGATGCGCGAGATCGAGCGGCACAAGACGAGCCTGGTCTTCTGCAACACGCGAAGTCTCGCCGAGCTGATCTTCCAAGACCTGTGGGCGGTCAATGACGAGAACCTCCCGATCGGCATCCATCACGGATCTCTGTCGATCGAGGCGCGGCGCAAGGTCGAGGCGGCGGTCGCGTCCGGGCGGCTGCGCGCGCTGGTCTGCACTGCGAGCCTCGATCTCGGCGTCGATTGGGGCGACGTCGATCTGGTCATTCAGATGGGCGCACCGAAGGGGTCGTCGCGGCTGCTGCAGCGCATCGGCCGCGCCAACCACCGGCTCGACGAGCCGAGCGAGGCGATTCTCGTCCCCGGCAACCGCTTCGAATATCTCGAGGCACGCGCCGCTCTGGATGCGATCGACGAGGGCGAGCTCGATCCCGAGCTGTTCCGCCCGGGCGCGCTCGACGTGCTCGCCCAGCATGTCATGGCCTGCGCCTGCGCCGCCCCGTTCGACGAGGCGGAGATGCTCGACGAGGTGCGCGGCGCCGCGCCTTATGCGGGCCTGTCCGAGGCGCTGTTCGGCCAGATCCTCTCCTTCATCGAGAATGGCGGCTATTCGCTGCGCGCCTACGACAAGTTCAAGCGGCTGACTCGCACGTCCGAACCCGGATCGGGGTCCGCGGCAGGCACAACCTGGCGCGTGTCCCATCCGCGCTTCATCCAGCAGCATCGGATGAACGCCGGCATCATCGTCGACGCGCCCTTGCTCGACGTCCGCTTCCGCGGCGGCCGCAAATTGGGCACGGTCGAGGACGGGTTCGGATCGACGCTGTCGGTCGGCGACACCTTCTTCTTCGCCGGTCTGGTGCTCGAGGTCGAGAAGATCGACGGCACCGACCTCATCGTCCGCGCCAGCGCCAAATCGGCGCGCATCCCCACCTATATGGGCGCGCGCATGGCGATGAGCACCAACCTTGCCGAGCGCGTGCGCCAGTTCCTCTGGGACCGGTCGGAATGGCCGCGCTTCCCGGACGACGTGCGCGACTGGCTTCATGTCCAGGAGTATCGCTCCACCCTGCCGGCGCCGGACCAGTTGCTGGTCGAGACCTTCCCGCACGAGCATCGCCATTACATGGTCGCCTACAGCTTCGAAGGCTGGAACGCGCACCAGTCGCTCGGCATGCTGATCACCCGGCGGATGGAGAGCGCTGGCCTGAGGCCGCTAGGCTTCGTCTCCAACGATTATGCGCTCGCCTGCTACGGCCTCGATCCGATCACCGATCCGGCGTCGCTTTTCTCGGCCGACATCCTCGAAGCCGAGTTCGTCGACTGGGTTCAAAGCTCGAGCCTGCTCAAGCGCGCCTTTCGCGAGGTCGCGGTGATCGGCGGCCTCGTCGAGCGTCACCATCCCGGCAAGCGCAAATCGGGGCGGCAGGTCAGCTTCTCGACCGATCTCATCTACGATGTGCTGCGCCGCTACGAGCCTGAGCATCTGCTGCTCAAGGCGGCCTGGGCCGACGCTCGCACCCGGATGACCGACGTCGGCCGTCTCGCTTCCCTGCTCGAACGCGCCGAGGGCACGATGCTCCATGTCACGCTCGACCGCGTCTCGCCGATGGCGGTGCCGGTGCTGGTCATCATCGGCCGCGAGCGCACGGCCACCGGCACGGTGGACGACAGCCTGCTGATCGAAGCGGAAAGCCTCGCAGAGATCGCCATGCGGGTCGATTGAGTCCGCGCCGTCTCGTTTCTCGCAAACTTATCGTCTAGGGGCATGACATGGACGTCACGGTCGAAATCCATTGCGAGACTTGCGGCAGCGCCAATTACAGCCTGCCGGAAGGCAATGGCGATAGTGGCCCGATCCGCTGCAACGATTGTGGCGCGCCCCAGGGCACGATCGGCGAGCTGAGGGCCGCGCTGCTCGAACAGGTGTTCGATCATAGCGCGGAGGCACTGCGGCGCGACCTCGACCGGCTGCTCGAGGCCAAGCTATAGGAGAAGCTCCGAACGCCGGAGTTTCGCCTATGCGCTACCTGACCGTCCCCGCGCTCGCCGTCCTGCTTGCCATTCCCGCCTCGGCACAGCGGCCTGAATTGAGCCCGGCCGAGCGCAACGCGCACCGGCGCATGATCGTGATCGACACCCATCTCGACATTCCCGAGCGCTGGGACGACGGCCACTGGGATTTTGGCGTGCGCCACGAATTTGGCGAGGATGGCAGCCAGGTCGATCTGCCGCGGATGGACGAAGGCGGCATGGATGGCGGCTTTCTCGTCATCTACACGGCGCAGGGCGCGCTCACTCCCGAAGGCTATCGCGAGGCGCGCGACGCGGCTCTCGTCCGCGCCGCCGCCATCCGGCGCGTGCTTGGCGAGAATCGCGGCCGGATCGGTCTCGCCCTCACGCCGGACGATGCCTTGCGCCTGGCCCGCGCGGGCAGGCATTTCGCATTCATCAGCATGGAAAATGGCTGGCCGCTCGGCGAGGACATCTCCCTGCTCACCACCTTCTACCGGCTCGGCGTCAGGATGGCCGGGCCGGTCCATTTCCGCAACAACCAGCTTGGCGACAGCGCGACCGACAGCCCGCGCTGGAACGGCCTGTCGCCGCTCGGCCGTACGTGGGTCGCCGAGATGAACCGGCTCGGCATGCTGATCGACGCCAGCCACAGCGCCGATACGGTCTTCGATCAATTGCTCGCGTTGAGCACGGCGCCGATCATTGCCTCCCATTCCGGTCCGCGCGCGATCTACGATCATCCGCGCAACCTCGACGATGGGCGGCTGCGGCGGCTGGCGGCGGCCGGCGGCCTGCTGATGATCAACAGCGTCTATCTCGCGCCAGCGGACAATTCGCCCGAGCGCGACGCGATCAATGAGCGTCACAGGAACTGGACTCGCCTCAGCGCCGCGGAGCGCGCGCAATTGCTGCGCGACGAGGCAGCGCTGAACCGGCTGCGCCCGGCCGGCTCCGCCGACTTCGATCTCTACATGCGCTCGATGCTTCACGCGATCCAGGTCATGGGTGTCGACCATGTCGGTCTCGGCGCCGATTGGGATGGCGGCGGCGGCGTGATCGGCATGGAGGACGTCACCGCCCTGCCGCGGATCAGCGCCCGGCTGCGGCGCGAAGGGCTGAGCGAGCTGGACATCGCGAAGGTCATGGGCGGCAATCTCCTGCGCGTGCTCCGCCAGGCCCAGGCGGGCGCGGCAAGGCCCTGAATAGAGGGACTTCCGTCCATCTCGTCCCACCGCTAGGCTTCCGTCCGGGGCGGGACGGATATTGGAGTAAGGGGTCCAATGGATCGCGTGCCGCATTTGCCCGACCATGCCCGGCCCGCACCCTTCCCGGCGGCGGGCGACGGCACGGATTGGGCCGCGACCGCGTTCGGGCCGGTCGACACCTGGCCGCAATCGCTGAAGACCGCCGCCAGCATCGTGCTTGGCTCGACCCTGCCGATGTTCATCGGCTGGGGGCCGGAATTCCGCATGCTCTACAACCAGGCCTATGCCGAGATACTCGGCGATAGAGGGCCCGCCCAAGGCAAGCCGGGCCGCGAGGTCTGGAGCGACGCCTGGGATCGGATCGAGCCCAACGCCCGGCGGGCCTTCACTGGCGAGACGCTTTATTTCGAAGCCGAGCCGCGCGTCTTGCGGCGCGGCGGGCGCGAGGAGCAGGTCCGGCTCAGTTTCGGTTATGGTCCGATTGTCGGCGAGGAGGGCAAGCCGGTCGGGGTGTTCGGGACGGTGACCGCGATCGGCCGCGATGCCAATGTCGAGGATCAGCTGCGGGAGAGTGAGGAGCGCTTTCGGCTGATCGCGGATTCCGCGCCTGTGCCGATCTGGGTGACAAAGCTCGATCGCAGGCGCGGCTTCGTCAATCGCGCCTATGTCGATTTCATGGGCGTCACCTACCAGGAGGCGGTCGATTATGACTGGCGGCACATCATCCACCCCGACGACGCGCAGCGCATCCAGGCCGAATCGATCGCGGGCGAGGCGACGCTTCAGCCGTTCGTGCTCGAGGGCCGCTTCCGCCGCAGCGATGGCGAATGGCGCTGGCTGCGGTCGATTTCGCAGCCGCGCTGGGGCGCGCATAACGAGCATGTCGGCTTCATCGGCGTCGCCCACGACATCACCGAATGGAAATTGGGCACCGAAGTGCTCGAGGCGCGGGTCGCGGAGCGGACATCCGACTTGCGCCTGGCGCTGGACCGGCTCCAGGCGGAAGTCGCCGAGCGCGAGCGCGCCGAGGAGGCGCTCCGCCAGGCCCAGAAGATGGAGGCGGTCGGTCAGCTGACCGGCGGCATTGCCCATGATTTCAACAATCTGCTGACGCCCGTCATCGGCGGGCTGGAGATACTCGCGCGCAGCGTCGAAGCGCCGCGCCTGAAGCGGATCGCCGAAGCCGCGCTCGAATCCGGACGGCGCGGCGCCAAGCTGACCACCCAATTGCTCGCTTTCTCGCGCCTGCAGCGGATCCGGATGGCGCCGGTCTCGGTCAACGCCGTGATCGAGACCATGCGGCTGATGCTGAAACATTCGATCGGCGGCGCCGTGACCGTCCGCACCATATTGGGCGAGGATGCCGATTTCGCCCTGTGCGACGAGAACCAGCTCGAAAATGCCGTGCTGAACCTGGCGATCAATGCCCGCGACGCCATGCCGGAGGGCGGCATCCTGACCATTTCGACCAGCCTGGTGCGCGAGCCGGACGGCCTCGATCTGGTGGCGGGCGAGTATATCTGCGTCGCGGTCGCCGACACCGGCACCGGCATGAGCCCCGAAATCCTCGCCCGTGCGACCGAGCCCTTCTTCTCGACCAAGCCGTTCGGCAAGGGCACCGGCCTCGGCCTTGCCCAGGTCTACGGCATCGCCCGCCAGTCGCAGGGGACATTGCGGATCGAAAGCAGGGAGGGCGAAGGCACGATCGTGCGGTTGCTGCTGCCACGCATCGGCGCCGAGATCATCGGCGAGGGCGTCGGCGGCGAGACGCCCGCGCCGCCGGCGGCGCGCGCCCCGCCACCTAGCGCCCGCATCCTCGTCGTCGACGACGATTCCGACGTGCGCGCCTTTCTCGCCGATGTCATCGGCGCGCTCGGCCACCAGGTCGAGACGGTCGAGTGCGCAGATGCGGCTTTGGCCTCGCTGGCGGTCGCGGCGCCCGATCTCGCCCTGCTCGATTTCGCGATGCCGGGGATGAACGGGGCGGAGCTGGCGCGGGCGGCGCGCAAGCTCCATCCCGATCTGCCGATCGTCTTCGTCACGGGTTTCGCCGAGAGCGACCAGCTCGAAGGCGCGCTCGGCGGCGAGGTGCCGGTGCTGAAAAAACCCTTCGGAGTCGAGGAGTTGGCCGCGATCATCGCGGCTCACATTCCGGCCGCTGCGGGCTCTTGAACCCCAAAAATGACTTCCTAGATTTTTTGGCGTCGGAAGGCCGCTTCTTGGCTTCCGCACCTGTGAATCGGGCTGGCCCGTCGTGGCGGCCCATAGGCAATGTTGCTCAATGGAGGACATGAAATGAGGAATTACGACTTCACGCCCTACCGGCGTTCCACCGTCGGCTTCGATCGGCTGTTCGACTTCCTGGAAAGCGCGAACCGCGCCGAACAGGACAATTATCCGCCCTACGACATCGAGAAGCTCGGCGACGACAGCTACCGGATCACGCTCGCCGTGGCCGGTTTCAAGCGCGAGGAGGTCGAGATCGTCGCGCACCAGAACGTGCTGACCATCACCGGCCGCCGCGCCGAGGACCGCAGCAAGGACGGCAATTTCCTGCATATCGGCATCGCCAACCGCGCGTTCGAGCGCCGCTTCGAGCTTGCCGATTTCGTCCGCGTCACCGGCGCCGAACTCGCTGACGGCCTGCTCCGCATCGCGCTGCAGCGCGAGGTTCCCGAGGCGATGAAGCCGCGCAAGATCGACATCGGCGGCGCCCAGCCGGCGACGATCGAAGCCGCGCCCGCGCCGGCGGACACGACCGGCGAGCTCAGCAAGGCCGCTTGAGCCACGCACGTTGATGATCCGGCGCCGGTTCGTTCCGGCGCCGGATTTTTCGTCGCATGATTCGACCGGTTCGTGCGATTCCCCTGGCCAGTTCACCCTTCGTTTAGGATTGAAGCCCCACCTTGGCGATCAAGGCACAAGGATCGGGTTGGAAACAAAGTGAAACTCTTGAACAAACTGCAGAACCCATTCGCGCTGGTCCTCCAGGGCTTCGTCGCTGGCGGGCTCCTGTTCTGGGCAGCGCAGGGCGAAGCAACGCCGCAATCCGCCCCGTTCGCCGCCTCGGTGATCGCCCCCAACTGATTGCTTGAAACGGCCCGCGCCACCGCCTTATAGCGGGGCATGGTTCGCTTTTCGTTCTCCGGTCACGAGTTGATGGCGCTGCCGCAGGGCGCCCTGTTCTGGCCGGCCCGGCGCGCATTGATGGTCGCCGATCTCCACCTCGAAAAGGCAAGCTGGTTCGCCCGGCTGGGGCAGATGCTGCCGCCTTACGATTCGATCGCAACTCTCTCCGATCTCTCGGCCATCGCGGCCTCGACCAGCGCCGAGGAGATCTGGTGCCTCGGCGATTCCTTTCACGACGCCGCCGGCTGCGACCGCCTGCCGCCCGCGGCGCGCAGCCTTCTCACGACCCTCACCGCAGCCACGCGCTGGACCTGGATAACCGGCAACCACGACCCCGGCTTCGCCGATCATTGCGGTGGCGCGATCGTCGAGGAGGCGGAGGTGGACGGCCTGCTCCTGCGCCACGAGGCCGACCCGGCCGAGATCCGGCCGGAGCTCAGCGGCCATTTCCATCCCAAGCTGCGCATCACCCACCGCGGCCGCCAGGTCTCGCGCCGCTGCTTCGTCGCGACCGAGACCAAGCTGATCCTGCCGGCCTTCGGGTCGCTGACCGGCGGCCTCGATGCCCATCATCCGGAGATCGTGCGGGCCGTGGGGACGGGCGCGCAGGCTTTGGTGCCGGTGCAGGACCGGCTGCTCAGGTTTCCAATCGCCGCCTAGGCCGCCTGGAACGTCATCGCCACGCCGTTCATGCAGTAACGCAGGCCCGTCGGGCGCGGACCGTCGTTGAAGACGTGCCCCAGATGACCGCCGCAACGGGCGCAGATCACCTCGGTACGGGCCTCGAGCAGGCTGCGGTCGGCGTGGGTGACAATGGCGTTGGGCAGCGGACGGAAGAAGCTCGGCCAGCCGGTGCCGCTCTCGAACTTGGCGGCCGACGAGAAGAGCGCCTGGTTGCATCCGGCGCAGCGGAAGACGCCGCGGCGATGCTCGTTGTTGAGCGGGCTCGATCCCGGCCGCTCGGTGGCTGCCTGGCGCAGCGTCGCATATTGGGCCGGGTTGAGCCGCTGCCGCCATTGCGCGTCGGTCAGCCGGAAGGGGTAATTGCCGGGCTGGGCCTCGGCGTCTCCGCCGCCGCCGCCGCCGGGCAAGGTGAAGGCGACGCCTGCGACCAGAGCCGCACCGCCGAAGCCGAGAAATGCACGTCTGTCGATGTTCATGATGCGGCCTCTGCCCCTGGCGACCTTAACCGCGCGCGAACGAGGCCGCGCAGGGCATTGCCGATCAGAAATCCGTCCGCGAGATCGGCTTCGCGCAGATCGGCCTCCTTCGCCCGACCCTCGTCGATCAATCGCGCGCGCAGGATGCCGGGCAGCATCGGGCGCGCCAGGGGTGGGGTCAGCAACATGGCGTCGCGCTCGACGAAGAGGTTGGTGAAGCTCCCTTCGGTGATGTAACCGTCTGGATCGGTGAACAGAATCTCGAACGCGCCGGAGGCAGCGCGTGCCTGGTCGTAAAATTCGCGGTCGCTGGTCTTGTGTCGCAGGCGGAAATCCCCGGCCTCGACCGGCAGCGGGGCGACCGCCACGGCGACCGGTTCCTCGGGCGGCTCGGGCAGCGGCGTCAATTCGATCGCGATGCAGCCGCGCCGCGACAGCGCCAGCCTAATCCGGCTCGGTCCGGCACGGAAGGTTGCGGCCTGGAGATCGTTTCGTGCCTCGTGCCGGTCGAAGCGGAAATCGAGCGCCTCCGCGCTTGCCTTCATTCGGGCGAGATGGCGGTCGAGATCGGCAACGCCGTCGATGGGATCGAAGCGCATCGTCTCGATGAGGTCGAAGCTTCGGGCCGTCGCCACAAATTTTCCCTTCGCCAGGCATTCGCGCCATTCGTCGCCGGCATCGCTGTCCGCCACGATCGCGGAGCCGAGCCCCAGCCGCGCCATGCGCTCGCCCTGTCTCAGCACCAACGTTCGTATCGCGACATTGAACGCCGCATCGCCGTTCGGCGCAAGAGCGCCGATCGCGCCGCAATACGGGCCACGCGGCGCGGATTCGAGTCCGGCGATGATTTCCATCGCCCTGATCTTGGGCGCGCCGGTGATCGAGCCGCAGGGAAAGATCGCCGCGAGGATATCGACCGGGCCCAGGCCGACCTCGAGCACGGCGGTGACGGTCGAGGTCATTTGCAGGATGGTCGGATAGGTTTCCACGGCGAACAATGAAGGCACTTCGACGCTGCCCGTCTTCGCCACGCGGGAGAGGTCGTTGCGCAGCAGGTCGACGATCATCAGATTCTCGGCGCGCTGCTTCGGGTCGGCGGCGAACAGGGCCGGGTCGGCGTCGGGGGGCGCAGTGCCCTTCATCGGCCGGGCGGTGATGTGGCCAGATTCCAGCGTGAAGAACAGCTCCGGCGACAGGCTGAGGATCCAGTGGGTGCCGGTGAAGACGATGCCGCCATGGCCGGCACGCGCCTGCCTGCGCAGCGCCGCATAGAGCGCGAGCGGGTGGCCCGCGGTCGTGACGGATGCGGCGAAGGTGAGGTTCGCCTGGTAGATGTCGCCGGCCTCGATATGGGTCTTCACCGCCGCCAGCGCGGTCTCATATTCGGCGCGCGAGATGAGCGGCCTGGCAGGTCCGGCGAAGGCGCCGCGACCGCTCGGCAGCAGGGCATCCACGTCGACCTCTTCACTTTGGTCATACAGGCCGAACCACAGCAGGGGCGGAGACTCGCCGGCGGGGACAGCGCGCAAGGGCGCCAGCTTGTCCTCCAGTCCGAACCCGGCCTCATAGGCCAGGAAACCGGCGGCCCCTTCGCCGCGCAGCCGCTCCAGGCAGGCGCGCACCTCTCCAGGGTCGCGCGTCTCGACGATTTCCCTGAACCCTGAGAACAAGGTCGCCCGGCCGCCGGGACGGGCGTCGTCGAGCAGCACGAAGGGTTCGCTCAGCCTTGCCATGCGCCCGCCCTCGGCCCATGTCGCCGCCACAGGAGAGAAGATTTGGTCTGCAGCGCCTTCGACCTTTTCAAGATCGGCGTCGGTCCATCTAGTTCGCACACGATGGGACCGATGACGGCCGCCTGCCGCTTTGTCGAGGGGCTGCGGGCCGACGGTCTGCTCGATCGCGTCGCCAGGATCGGCGTCGATCTCTACGGATCGCTTGCCTTGACCGGCAAGGGCCATGCCACCGACCGGGCGATCCTGCTCGGCCTGTCGGGCGAACGGCCGGACCGGATCGATCCCGACGCGGCCGACCTGACGGTCGCCGGGATTCGCGAAACCGGTCGCCTCAGTCTCGGTGGCCTCCAGGACATCGCCTTCGATGAGGCCGCGGACATGCGTTTCCTCCAGCGTGAGCGGTTGCCGCACCATTCCAACGGCATGCGCTTCGCCGCGTTTGATGCGGCCGGCGCGCCGCTCGACAGTCGCGTCTCCTATTCGGTCGGCGGCGGCGCCGTCGTCGACGAGGCGGCGGTGGCGCGCAACGATGGGCGGGTGCGAATGGCCCCCGGCCATTCGCAGTTATTCCGGGGGAATAACGGCCCCCCCATGCCCGAAGGCACATGGGACGTGCCGCATGGCTACAGCTCCGGCGACCAGCTGCTCGCCATTGCCGAGCGCGAGGGCCTCAGCATCGCCGACATTGCCCGCGAAAATGAGCGGGCGGGGCATTCCGACGCGGAGATCGACCGGCGGCTGGACGAGATCGACGCCGCGATGTCGGCCTGCATCGACCGGGGCATGAAAGCGGGCGGCATCCTGCCGGGCGGGCTCAACGTGAAAAGGCGCGCCCCGGCGCTTCACCAATTGCTGACCGAACGCGCCGAACGGGCGCTGCAGGACCCGCTGACCGTGATCGATTGGGTGAATCTGTGGGCGCTGGCGGTCAACGAGGAGAATGCGGCCGGCGGCAAGGTCGTGACCGCGCCGACCAACGGCGCCGCCGGGATCGTGCCGGCGGTGCTGCGTTACTATCAGCGCTTCACACCGCGTGCGACGAAGGAGGGCACCCATGTCTTCCTGCTCACCGCCGCGGCGATCGGCTCGCTGTTCAAGGAGAATGCCTCGATCTCGGGCGCCGAAGTCGGCTGCCAGGGCGAGGTCGGCGTCGCCTGCTCGATGGCGGCGGCGGGGCTGACCGCGGCGCTTGGCGGCACGCCCGGACAGGTCGAGAATGCGGCCGAGATCGGCATGGAGCACAATCTCGGCCTCACCTGCGATCCGGTCGGCGGCCTGGTCCAGGTGCCGTGCATCGAGCGCAACGCGGTCGGCGCGATCAAGGCGATCGAGGCGTCGCGCCTGGCCCTGGTCGGCGATGGCTCGCACCGGGTCAGCCTCGACCAGGTGATCGAGACGATGCGCAAGACCGGCCTCGACATGAACGAGCGCTACAAGGAGACCAGCCTCGGCGGCCTCGCCGTAAACGTGGTGGAATGCTGAAGAGTTAGAAGAGTCGGGTCAGCCCGTAGGTCGCCGCCGCGATCGCCGCCGAGGCGGGGATGGTGATGAACCAGGCGATGACGATGTTGCCGGCGACGCCCCAGCGGACCGCCGATGCGCGCCGCGCCGCGCCGACGCCCATGATCGCGCCGGTGATCGTATGGGTGGTCGAGACCGGAATGCCCAGCCAGGTGGCGCCGAACAGCATGATCGAGCCGCCAAGCTCGGCGCAGGCGCCCTGTTGGGGGCTCAGCCTGGTGATCTTCGAGCCCATCGTGTGGACGATCCGCCAGCCGCCCATCAATGTGCCCAGGCCCATTGCCGCCTGGCAGGTCAGCACCACCCAGAACGGCACGTGGAACTCGCCGCCGAGCAGGTTCTGCGAATAGAGCAGGACGGCGATGATCCCCATCGTCTTCTGGGCGTCGTTGCCGCCATGGCCAAGCGAATAGAGGGCTGCGGTGACCAGCTGGGTGCGACGGAAGATCCTGTCGGAGCGGTTTGCCGCGACACGTCGAAACGCCCAGGCGACGAGGACCATCAGCAGAAGCGCAACCGCCATGCCGAGAAGTGGTGCGAGGAAGATGCCCAGAACCGTCTTGACGATCCCCGACCAGACCACGGCGCTTATGCCGGCCTTGGTCACGCCTGCGCCGAGCAGGCCGCCGATCAAGGCGTGGCTGGACGAGGAGGGGATGCCGAGGATCCACGTCACGACGTTCCAGAAGATCGCGCCGATCAGGGCCGCGAAGATCACCGAGGCGTTGACGATCTCGACGTCGATGATGCCCTTGCCGATCGTGTTGGCGACGTGGAGGCCGAAGAAAAGAAAGGCGATGAAATTGAAGAAGGCGGCCCAGGCGACCGCGAGCTGCGGGCTGAGCACCCGGGTCGAGACCACGGTCGCGATCGAGTTGGCGGCGTCGTGCAGACCGTTCAGAAAATCGAACAGCAGGGCGACGCCGATCAGGGCGACCAGCAGGGTGAAGGTGAGCTGCCCGTCCATCAGGCGTGATCGATCACGATGCCCTGGATCTCGTCGGCGACATCCTCGAAGGCGTCCAGCACCCGCTCGAGATGCCTATAGACCTCGCGGCCGACCATGAACGCCATCGCCTGCCCTTCGCCATGCTGCTGCTTGAACAAGGCCTTGAGGCCCGAATCATGCAACTCGTCGGCCCTGCCTTCGAGATGGACGATCTTTTCGGTGATCTCGTGGAGGCGGCTGGCATTCTTGCCGACGTTGCGCATCAGTGGAATCGCTTCGACCACCAGCCGCGAGGCCTCGGCGGACAGGACCGCCATCTCCTTCATCTGCGGCTCGAAGCTGGCGACCTCGTAAAGCGTGATCGCCTTGGCGGTCTGCCACATCTCGTCGATCGCATTGTCCATCGACGAGGTCAGCGCGGTGATCGCGCTGCGGTCGAACGGCGTGATGAACGAGCGGCGCACCGCGACCAGCACGTCGCGGGTGACATCGTCGGCGGCATTTTCATGCGCGGCGATATTCCTGCAGGACGTGGCGATCTCCTCGCCGCCGTCGAACATCCGGGCCATTGCGTCGGCGCCCGCGACGAGGATCTGCGCGTGGCGTTCGAACATGTCGAAGAAGCGGTCCTCCTTCGGCATGATCGCGCGAATGAATCTCAGCATCCTGTACCCCCAGGAGAATCGGTTGACGCCCATGACGGCGAAAGAAGCGCGTGGATAGGAGGCCTCTTTGCCCCCGCTAAAAGACAATATTATTACACTCAGCTCCGGCTCCTCGACCGCCTCGGCGGCTTCGGCGGGCGAGAACCAGCGCAGCTCGCGCTGGCCGCGCTCGGGCCAGTCGTCCGCCTGGCGCGTGACCAGCAGCGGATAGAGGTTGACGATCGCCGCCGCCGGGCCGCTCGCGCGCCGTCGCTTCTCGTAGCGATAGGTGCCGATCGGCATGGTCGCGATCCGGCCTTCGACGCCGGCCTCCTCGAATGCCTCGCGCGCCGCGGATTCGTAATTGAGCAGGAAAGGGATGGGATTGCCCTTGGGGACGACCCAGCGCCGTCGCTCCTTCGAGGTGATGAGGAGGAATTCGAGCTTGCCCTCCGCATCGACCCTGTAGGGCAGGACTCCATATTGCGTGATCAATCCGCCGCTCCCGCGCGCCTCGCGCCATGTTGACGCAATGAACGCGCAAAGGCCACATCGTGGCCATTAAAAAACGAATCACCCCTGGGAGGGATATCCATGCGTTTGAAGCTTTTCGCCGCATTGCTGCTGGCCCCGATGACCGCTGTCCTCGCCCAGCAGGGCGCGACCGGAGAGGTCGAGAAGCCGGCCGCGCTCGTTGCCGACGGCATTCCGCCCGTGCCCGCGGCGCTCGCGGCGCGCACCCGGCCTTATATGGAGTTCCGCACTGCCGGCTTTTCCGGGTGGAGCCCGCGCGATCATTCGATGCTGATCACCACGCGGTTCGGCAATACGCCGCAGCTTCATCGCGTCGCCATGCCGATGGGCGCGCGCGAGCAGCTCAGCTTCGAGGGCGAGCCGTTGAACGGCTCCTGGTCGCCTGCCGGTGACGTGCTCGCGGTCCAGAAGGATGTCGGCGGCAACGAATTCTTCCAGATCTACACGCTGGCAAATGGCCGTCTCACCCTGCTCACCGACGGCCGCAGCCGCAACGAGATCGGCGCCTGGAGCCATGACGGCCGCCGCCTTGGCTATACTTCGACCCGCCGCAACGGCACCGACGCCGATATTTACGTGATCGATCCGCGCGCGCCCGCCTCCAACCGGATGGTTGCTCAGGTCCAGGGCGGCGGCTGGAACTTTGCCGATTTCTCGCCCGACGGCCGCCGCGCGGTCGCGATCAAATTCATTTCCGTCGCCCGGGCCAGTCTCCATCAGCTCGATCTTGCCAGCGGGACGATGACCCCGATCGGCAACCCCGATCGCGACGTCGCCTATGGCGGCGCTGCCTTCGCGCCGAACGGGACCTTGTGGGTGACGTCCGACGAGGGATCCGATTTCCAGCGGCTCGGCACGATCGATCCCGCCAGCGGCGCCTTCACGCCGGTCGTCACCGGCGTGAATTGGGACGTGGAGAATTTCGATATTTCGCCGGACGGCCGCACCATCGCCTTCACCACGAACGAGGCCGGGATCAGCCGGCTACGGCTGCTCGACACGCGCTCCGGCCGCACCCGGCTGGTCACCGCCTTGCCGGCAGGGACGATCGGCCGCCTCGAAATCGCGCCCTGGGGCACGATCGGCTTCAGCCTGAGTTCGGCGCGCAGCCCGTCCGATGCCTATTCCGTCGATCCTCGAACGCTGGCGGTGACCCGCTGGACGCGGAGCGAGACCGGCGGGCTCGATGCCGGCGCCAATGTCGAGCCGCAGTTGGTCGCGGTCCGCAGCTTCGACGGCGAAACCGTCTCGGGCTTCCTTTACCGGCCCGATCCGGCCCGCTTCCCGGGCCGCCGTCCGCTGATCGTCAGCATCCATGGCGGGCCGGAGGCGCAGAGCAGGCCCGGCTTCCTCGGCCGCAACAATTATCTGATCAACGAGCTCGGCATCGCCATCTTCTACCCCAATGTCCGGGGCTCGACCGGCTATGGCAAGCGCTTCGTCGGGCTCGACAACGGCCCGGCCCTGCGCGAGAACAGCGTCAGGGATATCGGCGCCTTCCTCGATCGCCTGGCCCAGGATCCGGCGCTGGATCCGGCGCGCTTCGCGGTCACCGGCGGCTCCTATGGCGGGTACATGTGCTATGCTGCGGCGATCCGCTTCGGCGATCGCCTGCGCGCCGCCAATTGCGTCGTCGCAATCTCCAACTGGGTCACCTTCCTCGAAAACACCCAATCCTATCGGCGCGACCTCAGGCGTCCCGAATATGGCGACGAGCGCGATCCCGCTCAGCGCGCCGCGCTGACCGCGATCAGCCCGCTCACGCGCGTCCGCGACCTCAGGATTCCGCTGATGGTGGTGACCGGCGGCAACGATCCGCGGGTGCCGGCAAGCGAGGCCGAGCAGATGGTTCGCGCGGTGCGCGCCGCCGGCCGGCCCGCCTGGCATCTGCTCGGCCAGAATGAGGGCCACGGCTTCGCCAAGAAGGAGAATCAGGATTATCAATTCTGGGTCGGATTGATGTTCTGGCAGCAGAATCTGCTCGGCGGCGCCACCAACTGAGGCGCTGGCCGCGCTCCATCAATAGGCGTCGCCGCAATCGCAGGATTCGGACGCGCTGCAGTCGCACGTCTCGCGGGCCGGGCTCGGCGCCGGCGCCGGCGCCGGCGCCGGACAGGGCGCATAATTGCATGAGGTTGCCGCGGGAGGACAGCACGATCCGGGCGCTGGGTAGGGCGCCGGGTAGGACGGCGGATAGGACGGCGGATAGGGCGCGGGATAGGGCGAGGGCGGGTAAGGCGAAGGAGTCGGGTAAGCGGGATAGGGCGGGTAAGGCGGATAGGGCGGCGGATAAGGGGCCGGATAGGGCCCATAGGGGCCATATTGCCAATATTGCAGGTTCTGCCCGTTCTGCGGTGGCCAACCCCCATGAACCATCGAGATCGTGGTCCCACCGCCGCCGCCGCGAACGACGACGTTCGACCCGGGCGCATTGCCCGATGGAATCAGGCCGAGCAGGGCGATGAGGAGCAGGAACAGCAGCAAGGCGAGCCCGCCAAGCGGCGCGCAGAGCAGTCTCAGCCAACTTTCCCGGCGCCAATAAGCGGCGAGCCCGGTCTCGGCGACGACGCCGTCCACCGCCGCCGCGGTCTGCGCCGCGCCACGCCGCGTTTCGGCGCGGACCTGGCCGGACGGACGGCCGATGCCGGCCAGCGCGCACCAGGCGGCTTCGTCGCCCTCGTGGAGCAGGGCGGCATGCTCGATCCAGCGTGGCGCCCAGCGCGTGACCTGGGCACGGTCGTTCTGTGGGAAGCAATTGACCACGCGCGCGACCGTGCTGCGCTGCAGCTCGGCGACCGTGCAGATTCCCCCGGCCCGCAGCCGGGCGGCGCAACATTCCTCGAGGCCGTCGACATTGCACAGCCGCGGAACCCCGCAATTGAGCAAGGCGATCAGCCGGACGAAGTCGCCATGGCGCCCCTCGGCAAGCAGCCGCGCCTGCAACGGCCAGGTCGACGGCTCGGCGAGGGCGAGATCGCCGTCCCTGCGCAGGATGATGCGGAGCTCGGCTGGCCGATAGGCGGCGAGCGCCGCGAAACTGCGAATGCCGTGCGTGCGCAGCAAGGCGGCGATGGCCGGCCCGATTCCCTCGATCGTCTCGAGATCGTCGGATTCTCGTGCCGTCGCCGCCATCGCGGCCGACCGCGTTTCCACTGTCCGGCGGCCGGCACGAGGCGGCGGCCACAAGGCCGCGCGCAACAGAGCGCCGGACACGCACAATAGTGAGAAGAAAATCCCCCCGATGGCGATCCAGAACAATTCCCGCCAAGGTGAAACCGAGAGTAAAGACTCCACCCCGCCCTCTCCGATTACTGTGCGTCGGGAAAGCGTAGGTGCGCCGCACCTCCCTGTCCATCGACCGGACCGGCCCCCCGCGGCATCGCCCCTTTATGGGACGGCTCGTTGCCGAGCCGCAGGCCGCCGGATTTGGCGTTCAGCGAGCGGGAGGGTGGAGCTCGCGCTCCAGGAAGGCCGTCAGCCGTGCCCAGGAATCGGCTTGCGCGCGCGCATCGGCCTGCGGCGTGCCGCCATCCTGTGAAGGACCCTGATTGTGGGTGGTGGTCGGGCGCCAGCCGCTGTCGACGATGAGATGGCCCGCCTCGGGATAGACGAGCGCCTCGACCGGGCGTGGGTAGCGCACCCGGCGCAGGCGTTCGGCAATTGCGGTTACGCTGCGGCCCGAGGCGGCGGTCTGATCGTCGCCGCCGCCGGCGAGCAGGAAGGCGGCGCGGCTGCGCTCGACCTGTATCGCCGCGGCCGCGACCGTCCGAGGCGCCGCCGAGGCCATGTTCGCCAGCCGCACCTCCGCCATCCGGACTTCGCCGCCCGCCACCCTGAATTTCCTCACCTCTTCGGCAAGTCCGGCTTCGGGGATGAAGGGCAATTCGCGGCCGCCGCGGCTCCACGACGAGCCCATGCCGACCTCGCCATTGCCGTAGCTGAAACCCTGCGTGACCCATGCCGACGGCGTGAAGGCGGCGACGGCGTCGATCCACGGATAGATCGAAGCCAGCACCAGGGCGAACTCCCCGCCCTTCGAAGCGCCGACGATGCCGAATCGATCGATATCGGCCTCGGGGCGCGCGGCGAGCCAGGTCCGGGCACGTTCCAGGAGTTCGACCGGAATCGCGTTGAGCGCCTCCGGGACGCCGGCCACCGGTCGAACCTGGGGCGCGTAATAGACGAGGCCGAACACGGTGTAGCCGCGCGCGACCAGCATCGGAGCGATCCAGTCGGCATAGCCGATGCCGCCCTCGCTGCCGTGCAGGATCACCACGACTGGCCGGCCCGTCGCGCCCGGGCCGGTATAGAAAGTGCCGACCAGGCCGGGCAAGCGCACCTCTTCGCGCCGTACCGGGACATTGCTCGACTCCAGGTTCAGGGCGGCGCGATCCTCGACGCGCCCCTCGACCTGGACAGTCAGCACGATTCGATCGACGTCTGGCGCCGGTGCGTCCGCCAGGATCTCAGGCAGCGGCGCGACTTCGGACACGACCCGCTGCTGCGACCAGAAGAGTCCGCGCACGTCAGGCCCGAAATAGGTCCCGGCGATCGGTGCGGCCGTGGCGAGATCGACAGTCCCGCTGGTTCCGACCCGGTAGGTGGCGTAGCCGTGGAAGGGGATCATGGCGCCGGAGCCCGACCGGATCAGGGATTGCGAATGGACGGTCACCTGGCTGCCGGGCGCGCCGCCGGTGATCCGGATCGAGACCGGCTCGCCTTCCAGTACATGATCGGGCGTCACTTCGAGCCGCGCCGCCGCCGCAACGTTGCCGAGCAGCCCGAGCAACAAGACGGCGATTCGCAGTGGCAGGCGTCTCATGCCGTTTTCTCCCCGGCTTCCGCGTCCGGCGCGTCGCCGCCGACCAGCTTCCTGAGGCCCGGCGGATAGGCTCTCAGCAAGGCGATCTCCGCCAAAGCGTCGCGATCGTCGGGAGCGAGCGCCCAGAGACGGATCTCGGATGCCATGGCATTATGCTGCAGCGACGAGAGATAGGCGCCTTCGCTCCAGACGGCGTGATGGACCCGCCGGCCGTCGTGGGACAGCAGGGCCAGGAGATATTCGGCGGCGTCGGCGACAATGCTGAGCTGGTCGCCCGGCCAGCGGTGGATGATGCCGGGCCGCGGCGGCGAGCGGACGGCGTGGAACGCCGTCTCCACGACATCCTCATAGACCACCCCCGCGATCCTGACGCCGCGTGCAGCCGCCGCGTGCAGATCGCCGCGCAACGCTTCGAAAGGGGCCGGGAAGCAATCGAACAGAAGGATCTCGCGGGCGTCAGCGATCATCCGCCGGGCGCGGGCCTGGACCTGGTCGACGGTCTTGAGATGATAGATGCGGTCGTCTTCGGTCTCGGTCTGGATCGCCTGGAGCGCGCCGAGCGCCTCTTCGCGCCGCGTTTCGAACCGGCGCTCGAGCCCGGCCAGCAACTCGGCCGGCGCGACGGCGCGGTAGACGCGGCCGTCGCTGTCGTCGGCAAGCACCGCGCCCTTCTGATGGAGCGACCCCAGAGCATGGTAGATGTTGGGCGGCGACTTACCGATCGCCTGGGCGAGCCGATAGCCGGTCGCCGGGCGCTGCAGCAGCTCGCAATAGACCGCCGCTTCCGTTTCCCCGAAACCCAGCGCGGAGAGCGCGCTGACCGCTTCATTATGTTCCATTAGAAATAATATATACGCAACGCTTGATCCATGCAACGGGCCTTGGCCTTTCCTCGTTCGAGTTCCCCATGCGATTTCTGAATTTTGCCGCCGGCCTCCTCCTTTGCGCCAGCATGGCCGCCGCCGCGCCGGCGCCTTTGGCGCCGATCCTCACCACGCCCGATGCGCACGACGCTCACAGCTTCGCCCGGCCTGAAATCGCGCGCGTCACTCATGTCGCGCTCGATCTGGACGCCGATTTCGAGGCGCACCTGATGACCGGCACGGCGACGCTGGACATCCAGGCGGCGCGCGGCGCCGGCGAGATAATCCTCGACAGCGAAGGCCTGGAGATCCAGTCGATCACAGACGCCCGCCACCGTCCGCTGCGTTGGGTGCTGGGCCAGAGCGAATCGGTCCATGGCCGGCCGCTGGTCGTGCAGATCGGCGCGGCGCGGCGGATCGTGATCCGCTACCGCAGCGCGCCCGGCGCCGCGGCGCTGCAATGGCTGTCGCCCGAGCAGACGGTGGGGCGGGTCCACCCCTATTTGCTGAGCCAGGGCCAGGCGATCCTCAACCGCAGCTGGATTCCGACCCAGGACAGCCCCGGCATCCGCCAGACCTGGGAGGCGCGGATCACGGCGCCGGCGGCGCTGACCGTGGTGATGTCGGGCGAACGGCTCACGCCGCGCGGCGAGCCGGCCGGCCGTGGCCGCCGCGCCTTCCGCTTCCGCATGACCCATCCGGTCGCGCCATACCTCATCGCGATCGCGGTCGGGGATATCGCCTTCCGCTCGCTCGGTCCTCGCACCGGTGTATGGACCGAGCCGGCCATGCTCGACGCGGTCGCGTCCGAGCTGCGCGACACCGAGGCGATGGTCGCCGCCGCCGAGCGTCTGTACGGCCCCTATCGATGGGGCCGCTACGACATGATCGTGCTCCCGCCGAGCTTTCCCTATGGCGGCATGGAAAATCCGACCCTCACCTTCCTGACGCCGACGATGATCGCGGGGGATCGCAGCCTGGTCGGGCTGATCGCGCACGAGCTTTCCCACTCATGGTCGGGCAATCTCGTCACCAACGCGAACTGGTCCGATTCCTGGCTCAATGAAGGCTTCACCTCCTATGCCGAGAACAGGGTGATGGAGGCGATGTACGGCCGCCGCCGCGCGGGGCAGGAAGAAGCGCTTTCCTGGGACGACATGCAGGCGGCGTTGCGCCAGCTCGGGCCCGACGCGCCGGCGACGGCGCTGCATCGCGATCTCGACAATCCCGACGGCACCACCTCCGGCATCGTCTACGACAAGGGCGCGATCTTCCTGCGCACGATCGAACGGATCGTCGGGCGGCCGCGCTGGGACGCCTACCTGCGCTCCTATTTCGACCGCCACGCCTTCCAGCCGATGACGTCTGCGCGCTTTCTCGCCGATCTGCGGGCGAATCTGGTCCGCGGCGATCGGGCGCTCGAGGACAGGCTCGAGCTCGATCGCTGGGTCTACCAGCCAGGCGTGCCCGACAATGCCGCGCGTCCCGATCCGGCCGCCTTCGCCGAGGTGGACGCCGCGGTGCGCGCGTTCGATGCTGGCGGCGCGGCGGCGGACGTGCCGTTCGCGCGCTGGAACTGGGCGGAGCGGGTGCGCTTCCTCAAGGCGATCGCCCGCCGCCAGAGCGAGCCGCGCCTGACCGAGCTCGACCGCGCCTTCGCTCTCTCACAGAGCGGAAATGCGGAGGTCTTGTTCGTCTGGCTGCGCCTGGCGCTGGCCAATCGCTACCAGCCGGCGGTGCCGGCGGCGGAGCGATTCCTGAGCGCGATGGGGCGGATGCGCTTCGTCGCGCCGATCTTCGAGACCCTGGCCGGGCAGGGCGATTGGGGCCGGCCGATCGCCGAGCGCCTCTATGCCCGCACCCGCGCCGGCTATCACAGCGTCACCCGCGACCGCGTCGATCGCCTCCTCCGCCCGCATTGACGGCCCTCGGCCTGGGGGTCGAGGGCCGTCCTGGCGCGCGGTGCGCGCTCAGCGGGAGCCGAGAGTGATTCGTGCGTGGCGCGCCTGCAAGACGGCAAGCTGCGTCTCGATGCCGGTGCGGGCGGCGGCGCGGCACCGATCGATCTCGCGAAGCTCATAGCTCGATGCGCCGGCATAGCTGCCGCAGACAGTCTCCACGGCGGCGCCGATGCGGCGGTCCAGTGTGGCCCGGCCGGCCGGGGTTGAGAGGTCGAGGCCGGCATAGGCGACCGCGCGATTTGCCGGAGCCTGCGCCGACACCGGCATGGTTGAAATGGTTGCGAGCAGAGCGGCGGTGACGGCCATAGTCCTGCGCATGGTCTTACTCCCAATATGGCCGGTGCGGATGTTGCGCCGGATGACCATGACGATGCCCCGGGTCGCGCCTGATCGGGAGGAGGACGACCTGATCCGCGCCTGATCTCTTGCCGACTTTGCCGATTTTGTGCGCTGAGACCTGCCGACGGTAAGGCAGAGCGCCGCCTCGTTGCGATCCTGTCTGATCCCTTGATCATTCCTGGCGCGCCGAATCGCGCGTCGGCCGCATAGCCGGCGAGAGAAAAGCGCGAGCTTTTCCGCCCATTTGGACGCGGTCGGAGCGCGAATTCCGACCCAAACTTAACGATCCATCAAAACCTTGCGGCTAGGAAGTTTGGACACCGCTCTCGCCGATGGAATTCGATGTATCACGCCCCCGTTCCGTTAGAGTCTGACGTCCCGGAGAGCGACCTCGCTCAGGAGGCGGTGGAATCGGCTGCGCTCGATCTCGGCAATGAGCGGCTGCGCGACGCCCATCTCCACAACGGCCAGGTCGAGGCGCGCGCGTTGTTCGCGCCCTTCTTCGCCATCACCGCGGTCGCTGCCTCTCTGGTCACCGCCTGGGCGATGTACGGCTCGGTCAAGCTGGAGCTGGTCGTCTTCTGGGCCGCCCTGGTCGCCTTCGCCAATTGGGTGTCGTGCCGGCACGCGCTCGAGGCCGCGGCCTGGGGCAGCAGCCGCACCGCCAGGCCGCGGACCCGTTGGTACGCGGTCGCCGAAGCAGTCGGCCTCGCCGGCCTGTGGTCGGCCTTGCCCACCTACGCCTTCGCCACCCAGCCCTCGCACGTCCAGGTCGTGATCGGCGGCGCGATGGTGGCGATGATCACCACCGCGATCGCGCTTGCCGCCGTGCCGGCCGCGGCGGTCGCCTGGATCGGGACGCTGACGGCAGCCTTCTGCCTCGCTTATTATTTCGGCAGCTGGACGCTCGACCCGAAGGTCGCTTTGACCTTCATGCTCGTCGCAGGCACCGGCGCGTTCGGCATCGCCCGTCTGACCCGCTGGATCTTCGGCCAGCTCAACGGACTCGCCCGTACCCGCGCCCAGGCCGAATCGATCCGCCTGCTGCTCAACGAATATGAGCATCGCGGCGTCGGCTGGCTGTGGCAGGTCGATGCCGAGAACCGGGTCGTCTACATCTCGTCGCGGATGACCGCCCTGCTCGGGCGGTCGACCAACCAGCTGATCGGCCATTCGCTGCCCGCGTCGCTTGGCGGGACCAGCGCGCTCGGGCGAATCCTCCTGTCGCGCCAGCCCTTCGCCAACCTCGAGATGGAGCTGAAGACGCGGCGCGGCGCGCGCTGGATCAGCCTGTCTGGCGATCCGATCATCGACATGACCGGAGCCTTCCAGGGCTTCCGCGGTGTCGGACAGGACGTGACCGACGTCCGCCGCACCCAGGAAAGGCTGACCAATCTCGCCAATATGGACGTGCTCTCGGGCCTGCCCAATCGCGGACGCGTGCGCCAGCTGCTCGGCGAAGCGCTGTCGGGCTCGGCCGGCGGCGAAGCCCCCTGCGCGATCATGTTCCTCGATCTCGACGGCTTCAAGCCGGTCAACGACACATTCGGCCATCCCAAGGGCGACATCGTCCTCAAGAGCGTCGCCCAGCGGCTGCTCAAGGAAGCCGGGCCGTACGGACATGTCGGCCGGATGGGCGGCGACGAATTCGCCATCGTCATTCGCGACGCCAACAGCCGCCGCCTGGTCGAAACGCTCGGCGAGCGCCTGATCGCGTCGATCGCCGAGCCGTTCCACATCGACAAGGCCGAGGTCCGCATCGGCGTCTCGATCGGCTGCGCCTTCGGGCCGGTCGACGGCCACAGCGTCGACGATCTCATCCAGAAGGCCGATCTCGCCCTTTATCAGGCGAAGGCAATGGGACGCGGCACCTGTCGGTTCTTCAATGCCGACATGCAGAACGAGGCCGAGGACCGTCTTCGGCTCGAGCAGGACATGCGCGCCGGCGTCCGCGCCAAGCAGTTCCGACTGCTCTACCAGCCGCTGATCAACGCCGCCGACCAGAGCCTGATGGGCTTCGAGGCCTTGATCCGCTGGCATCACCCGACCCGCGGCATCGTTCCGCCCAACCATTTCATCCCGCTCGCCGAAGAAACCGGCCTGATCATGGAATTGGGCGAATGGGTGATCGACGAGGCGTGCCGCGCCGTCGCGACCTGGCCCGAGCATATCGGCGTGGCGATCAACGTCTCGGCCAAGCAGCTCATCTATCCGGCGCTTCCGAACACGATCAACGAGGCGATCCGCAAATATCGGCTCCAGCCCGACCGGCTCGAACTGGAAGTGACCGAATCGATCTTCCTCGGCGATTCGGCCAATGCAGTCGACGTGCTGAAGCGGCTGCGGACGATCGGCGTCGGCATCGCGCTCGACGATTTCGGCACCGGATATTCGTCGCTCGGCTATCTCAACAAGGCGGTCTTCCACAAATTGAAGATCGACGGCAGCTTCGTGCGCGAGGCGGCCAACAACAAGGAGACGGTCGCGATCATCCAGTCGATCATCCAGCTCGCCAAGAGCTTCCGGATGACCGTCACCGCCGAAGGGGTCGAGACCGCCGACGATTTCACGCGGATGCGCGATCTCGGTTGCCACACCATCCAGGGCTATCTGTTCGGCCGGCCGATGAGCTTCGAAAAGGCCAGTGAGCTGGTCCACGGAATCCAGCAGCGGCTCACCGCCTGACCTGCCCCACTCTCGTCTGGCGGAGTCCGATCCCCGCCTGGATCGCCCCAAACCTCACCAGCGAAAGCTGATTTCCGCCGTGATCGAGCGCTGCTGGACGGGTGGGACAGGAGATAACGCGCGCTGGTGAGGCCTAATCCCGGCGTTGCGAGGGGAAGGTGCCGTTGGCGATTGGACGCCGATTCCCTATGGCGGTTGCCGAGAGGGGAAATGCAATGTTCCAGCATGCGATCTGGATGCTCTGTGGGCTAGCTGCATCTCTTTCCGCCGCGCCGGCCGCGGCGCAGACGATCGGCAGCCGCTATACGATTCTCGACCTCCGTCGCTGCCGGACGCTCGAGATCATTCCCGAGGGCGACAGCGTCCGCCGCCGATGTCCCGGCCTCGCCGGCATTCCGCTGTTCGTCAACGAGGGCGACGGCCGTTCCGAGATCGATGCGGGCCTTGACGACGACCAGTGGGAATCGATGCCCGCATTCAACGCGATCGGCGACCGGATCGAATGGCGGCTGTCCGGCGGCCGGCCGTTCGCGATCATCTACCGGCTGCGTCTTTTCGCCACCGAAAATTCACCGGCGGGATCGGCCCTGATCGTCGAGGCGATCGGGCGTGGAGCGGATGCTCCCGGCTGTCGGATCGGGGTGGTCGATGGCGCGCTGCCCGATGCCAATGCGCGCGCCCGTGCGCTCGCCGACCGGCTGGCCCGGGACGGGCGCTGCCCGGCGGCGCCCTGACCGGGAGGGAATGGAGAGACCCGATCCCCTCCCGGCGCCTCGCCTCCGGGGGCGGAGACGGGCCGGCGCCCCAACCAGCAATGGGGCGATAGCGGTTAGCCGTCGTTCGAAGGATCGCCGTGAATGTCCCGCCACTCGCGCGCGGTGTGGCAGACCTGGCGGCGAATGTGCGATTCGCTGGAGGTCTCGCGCACGCAGATCTGGCGCTCGCGGCGGGGCGCGCCATTGGCTTGAGCGGGCAGCTCGCGCGCGGCCTCGCTGCGATTGGCGTTGGAGTCGGAATTCGCTGCCTGCGCGGGCAAGGCCGTGGCGAGGAGGCCGGCGGCGAAGCCAAGGATCACGATGGTACGCATGGGGGTCTATCCTTCCCAAAAGTGTTGACGTTGATGTGAAGACCGCCCCCTGCCGCCCTCACAATCACTGTCTTAGCCGAATAAGACGCATCGCGCATTGATCGGGATTGCTAATTTTGTAGCATCAACGATTTCAATGGCATGTCGTCCGCACCTGGATCGGTGCAGCGTCAGTCCTTGGCTATTCCTTGCGCATGCCGTGGGACTGGCGGTCCCGCCATTCGCGCGCGGTCCGGCAGGTCGTGCGCGGCAGCCTTGATTCGGCGAGCCGGTCGACCGCGCATATGCGGCGGCCCGATTGCTCGGCGCCCCTGATGCGCTGGGAAAATTGGTTGTCGTCGCGCCGCACGGCGGCGCTGCGCTCCGCCTGCTCCTGAGACGCCGCCGTGCACAAGGTCATGGCAATGCCTGCCACCACCATGTTGCGCATGGACGTTCCATCCATTTCGAGTACCGCCCTGTTCGTGCTCATTGATTCACCAATGAGCCCTATTGGACTAATACACGTCGCGCATTGATCGCGCTTGCGGATTTTGTAGCATCCCCCAATTCGGCAAGGATCTTGCGTATGATCGCCCTCCGGCGCGTCGGTTCTCGCGCGATCGGCCGGAGCCGCGGCACATTCCTGCTCCTGCACGGTCGACGAGCGAAGCGCTCAGGCTCCAATCTCGCCGTCGCGCAATTCCGGGCCCGTGCGCCTACGGCCCGGCGCGGCTGGCGCGGCGCGAGGCGTACCATTGATTGATGAGTGCCTGCTGGCATCCGGTCTGGCCATAGCTGCCGATGGTCGAGCAGCTGTTCGGCAGAACCTGGCGCGAGACCTCGTCCATGGTCTGGGCGCGCGCCCCCCAGGCCTGCTCCGTCCGCTGCGTGGAGTGGCGCAGCGGCGCCGGGATGCGATAGCGTTCCTCTTCCGGGCGGCGGTGGCAGACGACGATCTCGTCGTCGGTCGATTGCGGGCAGGGATCCTGGCCGTAGACCTCGATCTGCGATTCACGCGCCGATTCAGCAGCTGGCTCGTCCTGCGCCAAAGCGGGTGCGGCGGTGGCGACAAACGCCGCGAGGATAAGCAACTTCGCCATGGGTTCAGCCCTGATGGGATGGCTTTCCTGAACGCGCCATTGCTTTCTTTGTTCGAAGGGTCGGATTTGCAGCGGCGGGATCGTCGGGCCAGGGATGTTTCGGATAGCGGCCGCGCATCTCCTTTGCCACCGCCGTCCAGCTGCCGCGCCAGAAGCCGGGCAGATCGCGGGTCGTCTGGATCGGTCTCCCGGCCGGCGAAGTGAGCGCGAGGACGAGGGGCGCATCGCCTGCTTTGGGATGTTCGGAGAGACCGAACAGGGCCTGGACGCGCACCGTGGCGGTGGGTCCTGCCTCCGCGTCATAATCGATTTCGTGGCGGCTGCCCGCCGGCGTTTCGAAATGGCTCGGTGCGAGCCGGTCGACGGCCTTGCGGCTCTCCCAGCTCATGAGGCCCTCCAGCATGGCCGGCTCGACGTCCGCCAGCCGGCGCTTGCCGGCGAGCAGCGACGGCAGCCACGCGTCGAGACTTTCGAGAAGGGCTGAATCGGAGAGATCCGGGATCGCCGGATCCAATGCGCGCGCATAGGCCGAGCGCCTGCGCAACGATCGCGCAGTGTCGCTCCAGGGCAGGAGGCCGACACCGTGGGCGCGGACGCCCTCGAGCAGGGCTGCCTCGATCGCCGCCGGCTCGGCACGGCTGTCCTGTCCGCCGGAGAGCAGGATCGCGCCGAGACGGCGGCCATGGGAGGCGCGGACCGAGCCGGTACCCGGATCGAACGCGACCTGGGTGCCGCTGGCGATCCGGTCCGCGAACAGGCTCTCGATCCGCGCTTGCGCGATCGGCGCGGCGGACAGGATTCGGGCGCCGGCGGCGATGCCGCCGACCTCGGCCACTGCAAGCCAGGTTTCGCGCGCCAGCGGCGAGGCGGGATCGAGCCGGAAGCCGCGCCCGCCGGCGCTGATCCACTCGGCGCCGGAGCTGTCGCGACGTTTCGCGATTCGGTCCGGGAAGGCCAGCGCCACGCAGGCGCCGACCTCCCCCTCGCCGCCCTTCGCGGCACCGAGCATTCGCAGCCAGTTCCGCGCCAGCCCGCGCGATGCGTCGGCGCGGCGGCCTCTGTCGCCGCGCCAGCGGCCGAGGCGGCGCTCCAGATCGGCATCCGGACCGCCCAGGCCGCGCTCGGAGAGGAGGACCGCGACTTCGGCCGCGGTCGTACCCCAGCCGCGCGCATTGGCTTCGATCAGCATATGGGCGAGACGCGGCGGCAAGGGCAGGTCGGCGATCGCCCGGCCATGGGCGGTCGGGCGGCCTGCTCCATCCAGCGCGCCAAGCGAGAGCAGGCGCGCTCGCGCTTCCTCGATCGCGGCGGCCGGCGGCGGATCGAGCCAGTTCAGGTCCCGCGGCTCGGAGACGCCCCAAATCGCGCAATCGAGCACCAGGCCCGAAAGGTCCGCCTCGAGGATTTCGGGCGGGTCGAACCGTGGCAGGCTCTGCGTCGCGGCTTCCTCCCAGAGCCGGTAGACCAGGCCGGGCGCCTGTCGGCCGGCACGGCCGGCGCGCTGGGTCACCGCGGCCCGGCTCGCGCGTTCCGTGACGAGGCGGGTGAGGCCGGCGGCGCGGTCGTAGCGCGGCCGCCGCGCAAGGCCGGAATCGACGACGATCCGGACGCCGTCGAGGGTCAGGCTGGTCTCGGCAATGGAGGTGGCGAGGACGAGCTTGCGCCGGCCCGGCGCCGGCGCGGCAATGGCGGCGCGCTGGGCGGCGGGATCGAGGCTGCCATGGAGGCGGTGGAGATCGACGTCGACGGGCAGGCCCTCCAGCCGCTCGGCGGTGCGCTCGATCTCGGCGATGCCGGGCAGGAAGGCGAGCAGGCCCCCCGCGCTTCCAGCCAGGGCCCGGCGGATCGCGGCCGCCATCTCGTCCTCGATCCGCTTTTCCGCGAGGCGGCCGAGATGGACGAGTTCGATCGGGAAGGCCCGCCCTTCGCTTTCGATCGTGGGCGCGTCGCCCATCAGGGTCGAGAAGCGGGCGCCGTCGAGCGTCGCCGACATGGCGATCAGGCGCAGGTCCGGACGCAGCGCCGCCTGCGCGTCCAGTGCCAGCGCCAGGCCGAAATCGCTGTCGAGGCTGCGCTCATGGACCTCATCGAACAGCACCGCGGAGACTCCATCGAGTTCCGGATCGGCCTGGATGCGCCGCAGGAAAATGCCTTCGGTGAGGACGATGATCCGGGTCCTCGCCGATCGCTTGCTGTCGAGCCGGGTCGCATAGCCGATCGTGCCGCCGACGGGCTCGCCGGCCAGCGCGGCCATTCGCTCCGCCGCGGCACGCGCGGCGAGGCGGCGGGGCGAGAGCAGCAATATCTCGCCGGCGCACCAGGGCTCGTCGAGCAAGGCGGGGGCGACGCCCGTCGTCTTGCCGGCGCCGGGCGGCGCGACCAGGACGGCATTGCTCCCGCGCCGCAACGCGGCAACCAAATCGGGCAGGACGGCGTGGATTGGCAAGGCGGTCACCACGTGTGTCTACCGGCGCTGCTTGCCAATGGCCAAGGCTGGATCATGGTCGCGACACAATCCTCGATGCGGGTGACGCGATCGTGGCGCTTGGCCGCTACGGCGGCAGCAGCAAGGCGACGGGCAAGGCCATGAACCCGCAAATGGCGCACGTCTGGCGGGTCGTCGACGGCAAGTCGGTCGCGTTCCAGCAATATGTCGACACGCTGCATGTGGACCGCGCGACCGGCTGAATGACGGCCGATCAGTAAGCGCGGGAAATGGCGAACTCCACCGCCTCGGTGAGCGCGGCCTTGGCCCGTCCCGCCGGGAAGGGGCCGAGCGCGTCGATGGCGCGCTGGCCGAACAGGCGCGCGCGCTCGATCGTGTCGTCGAGGCCGCCGCACGCGCGCAGCAGGCGGATCGCCTCGGCGAGATCGGCATCGCCGGCGCGCTGGCCGGCCATCGCATCGCGCCAGAAGAGGCGATCCGCCTCGGAGCCGCGGGCGTAGGCGAGGATCACCGGCAAGGTCACCTTGCCGTCACGGAAATCGTCGCCGACCCCCTTGCCCATGGTTTGCGCGTCGGAGGCATAATCGATCGCATCGTCGACGAGCTGGAAGGCGATTCCCAGATTGCGGCCATAGGCGTCGAGCCCCTCCTCCGCCGCGTCGCCGCGCTCGGCGACGACCGCGGCGATGCGGCAGGCGGCGGCGAACAGGGCGGCCGTCTTGGCGGCGATGATGTCGAGATATTGCTCCTCGCTGGTCTCGACCCGGCGCTGGGCGGTCAGCTGGTTGACCTCGCCCTCGGCGATCACGGCGGAGGCGCGCGACAGGATGCGCAGCACCTTGAGGCTGCCATCCTCGACCATCAGCTCGAAGCTGCGCGAGAACAGGAAATCGCCGACCAGCACCGAGGCGGGATTGCCCCAGATGATGTTGGCGGTCCTCTTGCCGCGCCGAAGGCCCGAGCCGTCGACGACGTCGTCGTGGAGCAAGGTGGCGGTATGGATGAACTCGACTGCAGCGGCGAGCTTGTGGTGACGCGTGCCCGAATAATCGAGCAGGTGCGCGCTCGCCAGGGTCAGCATCGGCCGCATGCGCTTGCCGCCGCCGGCGATGAGATGGCCGGCAAGCTCGGGGATGAGCGCGACCTCGCTCTGCATCCGGTCGAGGATGACGGAATTGACATGATGCAGGTCGGCCGAGACCAGCTGCATCATCGGTTCGAGCGAGGGCGCGCGCGCGGCGCCGATCGGATGGACGGTGGCACTCATCTCGCGGCGATTTGCGCCGGGCCGCCGCCAAAGGCAAGGGCGGGCTTGCGTACAGGTCGGCGGGACGGGACAAGAGGGTGTGAAGGAGGTCCTCGTTCTCGGCGGCTATGGCGGCTTCGGCGGCCGCGTCGCCCGGTCGCTTGCCGAAGCGGGATTCGCAGTGATCGTCGCCGGACGCAGCGCGGCCAGGGCGCAGGCCTTCTGCATGGCGCACCCGAAGCTGGCGCTGCGGCCGTTGGCGATGGCGCGCGAGGACGGTCTCGGCGCCGAGCGGCCCTGGCTCGTCGTCGATGCGGCGGGGCCGTTCCAGGATATCGACTATCGCCTGCCCGAGGCATGCATCGCGGCCGGCAGCCACTATCTCGATCTCGCTGACGGGCGCGACTTCGTTTGCGGCATCGGCGCCCTCGACGAAACGGCACGGGCGGCCGGCGTCGTCGTCATTTCGGGCGCGAGCAGCCTTCCCGCCTTGAGCGCGGCGGTCTGCGACCGGCTCGCCGCCGGCCTGGACCGCGTCAGCGCGATCGACGCGGCCCTGAGCGCGGGCAATCGGGCCGCCGGCGGCGTCTCCGTGACTCGGGCGATCCTGTCCTATGTCGGCAAGCCGCTGCGTCTGTGGCGCGGCCAGGCCTGGCGTCCCGGCATTGGCTGGCAGGAAATCGGGAAGATCGTCTTTCGCATTCCAGGCGCACGACCGCTGCGCCGCCGCGTAGCACTGTGCGACGTGCCCGATCTGGCCCTGCTTCCAGACCGCTATCCGGGCCGTCCGGCGGCGCGGTTCCGGGCGGGGACCGAGCTCGATCTCGAGAATGTCGGCCTGTGGCTGCTCAGCTGGCTGGTGCGCTGGCGATGGCTGGAGAGCCTGCGGCCGCTGACGGCGCTGGCGGTCCGGGCGCAGCGCGCGCTCGGCTGGATCGGCGGCGAACGCTCGGCAATGCGGGTGCTGGTAAAGGGCTGGCGGGGCGAGACCGCTATTCGCCGCGCCTGGACGATCCTCGCCGAGCGTGGCGACGGCCCGTGGATTCCAACGCTCGCCGTGCCGCTGCTGGCGGCCAGGCTGGACGACCTGGCGCCAGGCGCGCGCAGCGCGGCGGGAAGCCTCGGCCTGGAGGCATTCGAACGGGCATTCGCGCCCTTCGCCATCGCCACCGCGATCGAGGAAGACGAGGTCCAGCCGCTCTATGCGCGGGTGATGGGCGAAGATTTCACCCTCCTGCCGCCCGCCGTCCGTGCGCTCCATCTCGTCAATGGCGATCTCGCCGCGGCCGGCATGGCGGAGGTGATCCGCGGCAAGGGGCTGCCGGCGCGGCTGTTATGCCGGATCATGGGCTTTCCCGCGGCCGCCGAGCAGGTGCCGGTCTCGGTCTGGATGCGCGAGGAGGAGGGCGTCGAGACATGGCGGCGCGATTTCGGTGGCGCCGCCTTTTCGAGCAGGCTGTCGCAGCGCGGCAATCTGCTGACCGAACGATTCGGGCCCATGCGCTTCGGCTTTGCCTTGCGCGTAGAGACGGACGGCCTGACCATGCATTTCACACGCTGGTGGTTGGGGCCGCTGCCAATGCCGCGCTTCCTGATGCCGCGCGGCGTCGCGCGCGAACATGAGGCCGAGGGCCGCTTCCATTTCGACGTGCCGATCGCACTGCCGCTGATCGGCCCGGTGATCCACTATCGCGGCTGGCTCAACCGGCCAGCGGCAGGCTGAGCCGGGCAAGCAGCCCGCCCAGATCCTCGCTTTCCTCCAGCGTGATGCCGCCGCCATAGATCTGGGCGACGTCGCGGACGATGGCGAGGCCCAGGCCGGTGCCGGGCTTGCCGGTGTCGAGCCTGGCGCCGCGGTCGAAGATGGAGTTGCGTTCCGCCTCGGGAATGCCCCTGCCGTCATCCTCGACTTCGATCTCGACGGCGTTCGGTGTCGTCTTGACGGTCACGAAGACGCGGCCGCCGCCATATTTTGCGGCATTCTCGATGAGGTTGCCGAGCATTTCGTCCAGATCCTGGCGCTCGACGCGCACCGCCGCCTGCTTGTGGCCGGCAAGATCGACGGTGACGTTCGGATAGAGTCGCGAGACGGCCCGCTCGACCGCTTCCAGCGATGGCCAGACCGGCGCGCGGGCGTGGGACGAGGAGCGTCGGCCGACCGCGCGGGCGCGGGCGAGATGGTGGTCGACCTGGCGTCGCATCGTCGTCGCTTCGCGGATCACGGTCGCGCCGAGATCGTCAGCCTTGGCGGTGGCGGCGTTGGTGATCACGGTGAGCGGCGTCTTCAGCGCGTGGGCGAGATTGCCGGCGTGGCGTCGCGCCTCCTCGGCCTGGGTTTCATTATGGGCGAGGAGCGCGTTCAATTCCTCGGTCAGCGGCTCGATCTCGCGCGGCAGCCTTTCCTCGATCCGCGATTTCTGGCCCGATCGGATCGCGGCGATCGCCCGGCGGACGCGGCGCAGCGGCCACAGCCCATACACCGCCTGGATGGCGGCGAGCAGGATGAGGCCGAGGCCGAGCAGGCCGAACGACCGGACCATGGTGCGCCTGAGCACGTTGATCTGCTCGTCCAGTATGTCACGATTCTGCGCGACCTGGAAACGCCAGCGCACCGGCGAGTTTGGCAGGCGGACGTCGCGCTCGATGATCCGCAACTTCTCGGTCGGGAATTCGTCGCTGTCGTAATAATGGGCCTCGGTGTCGACATGGGGTGCGACGTTCAGGTGCCGGTCCCACAGGGAGCGCGACGGGAACGGATCCGCGGCGCCGCCGGAAATCTGGTAATAGAGGCCGGAATAAGGTTCGAGGAAGCGCTGGTCGGCCGGCGGCCGGTTGAACAGGACCTCGCCCTCCGGGCCGATCTCGGACGACGCGATCATCGCGGTCAGCACATAATCGAGCTGGGAATCGAAATTGCTGGTGATCGCCGATTTCAGCACCCGATCGAGCGCATAGCCGCCGATTCCGAGCAGCAGCACGATCCACAGCGCCGAAATGCCGATCATGCGCCGGGTCAGCGATCCCGTCGGCCGCAAGGCGGCGGAGCGGGCTCGGAGGCGCAGGAGGCGGGGAAATTTCATCGGGCGCTCACGCGGGCGACCAAAGGCGGTGGCGCCTTAGCTTGGCATGAACCGGGGCGCCCGCCCTTGCTATGCGCGCGGATCCTCGAGGCTGTAGCCGAGGCCGCGGATCGTGGTGATGACGTCGGGGCCGAGCTTCTTGCGGATGCGGGTGACGAAGACTTCGATCGTGTTCGAATCGCGGTCGAAGTCCTGGTCGTAAATATGCTCGATCAGCTCGGTGCGGCTGACCACCTTGCCCTTGTGGTGCATCAGGTAGGACAGCAATTTATATTCCTGCGCGGTCAGCTTCACCGGCTCGCCGTCGAGGGTGACCTTGCCCGATCTCGTGTCGAGGCGCACGTCGCCCGCGATCAGCTCGGAACTGGCATTGCCGGAGGCGCGGCGGATCAGCGCGCGCAGGCGGGCGATCAATTCCTCGGTCTGGAACGGCTTGGCCAGATAATCGTCGGCGCCGGCATCGAGGCCCGCCACCTTGTCGGACCAGCTGTCGCGGGCGGTGAGCACCAGCACCGGCACCTTGATCCCCTCCTTGCGCCAGCGGTCGAGCACGGTGAGGCCGTCCACCTCCGGCAGGCCGAGATCGAGGATGATCGCGTCATAGGTCTCGGTCGAGCCGAGATAATGGCCGTCCTCGCCATCGGTGGCGAGGTCGATCGCATAGCCTGCTCCTTCGAGCGTCGCGCGCAATTGCCGGCCGAGATTGGGCTCGTCCTCGACGATCAGGACCCGCATAAACTTCCCCTCTTGCCTTGTCCGCGACCGATCAACCGGCGCGGACCGGAACATGTTTCATCGGCGATATGGGAATAGAGCGTGAAAAAGGCCAGCGCCAATTGCCTATTGGCGCCGGACGATCTGACCGGTCTGGGCATCGACGTCGATCCAGATGACCTCGCCGCCGCGCATATATTTGAGCCGGTAGATGCGGCCGTCGAACTCGACGCCGATGAACTCCGCGCCCGGAATGCTGATGCGCGCGCGAATCTCGGGAAGCGGCCGGATCCGCCCCTGCTGGGTCGCGCGATAGGCATTGTCCTGCTCGCGCAAGCGATTGATGCCGCGCTGGTCGCGCGCGTCTCGTCCATCGCGTGCCATGGCGGGCGTCGCGAGGCCAAGAGCGGCGATCAACAGAATCAGGTTACGCATCACTTCAAAAACTCGACTTTTCCGGAGGGCTTGGCAAGGGCCATAGGGTCAAACCATTGAATAGGCCATGAATGCGGCCGTAGGGCGCGCTTAACATTGGGACGCTGGAGAGGCGCGATTTCATGTTGATCCTTGCACTGCTGCTCGCCCAGCTCGCGCCAGCGGCACCGGCACCGGAAACGCCGCTATCGAGCGTAACCACCCGAAGCGGGCTGCATTTCGAAATACTTCAGGCCGGAACGGGCCGGCGGCCGGTGCGGGGCGATGCGGTGCTGGTCAGCTATGTCGGACGCCTTGCCGACGGCACGATCTTCGATTCGACCGCGCAGCCGACCGGCCTGCTGGTTGCGGCGGCGATTCCCGGCTTCACCGAAGCGCTGCTGATGATGAACGAGGGCGGCCGCTACCGTTTCGTCATTCCGCCGCGCCTCGCTTACGGATCGCGCGGACGGCCCGGGGCGGTCCCGCCGGGCGCGACGCTCGACTTCACCCTGACGCTGGTACGGGTCGGCCGCCCGGCCCGTTAGGTGCGGGTGGTGGCGGGCAGCAGTCTCGGATTGCGCAGCAGAGCGGCGGAGATCAGGGCGATGATCAGCCCGACCGGGAAGATTTCGAGGAAAACCATCGGGATGCGGAACAGTGGGTTGGCGTAGCTTGTGCGCATGTCCTCCATCTCCGCGAGCTGGCGGGCGATCTCGGCTTCCGAGGCGCCTTCGGCCCGGCTCTGGCGGATCATCCCGGCGATATATTCGTCCATGAATCGATATCCGGTCGAGGCCTCGTAGAGCTCCCACGCGCAGACATAGGCGATGCCGGCGACCGCTGCGATGCCGAGCCCCAGGCCGAAGGCCGGCAGGAACCTGATCACGCCGCCGCGCTCGACGTCGCGATAGCGCTTCATGCCGACGAAGATGAAGGTCAGCGCCGCCAGCATGACCAGATAGCCGAACCACACTGAATGATGGAAGCCGCTGTCAGGTCCGAGCGCGAGCCCGGTGACGATCACGCCGGCAACGACGAGGCCCGACAGCAGGCCGTAAACGAGGGCATATTTCATCGTCGGACTCCCCTGATTGCAAAGCCGGTCTGAACCGATTCGCGCCCGCCCGCCATCGCCCGAAAGGGTGATTTGAGCCCGATCGCCCGCCCGGGCGGCGCCTTTCTAGGGGATCAATGTCAGCGAGCGTGCCTTTTCGATCGCCTGGATCCGCTTCTGGACCTCCAGCTTTTCGAAGACGCGAGAGACATGGGTCTTGACGGTGTTGGGCGAGATGCCGAGGGCGCGTGCCATTTCCTTGTTCGACTGCCCGGAGGCGAGCAGTTCGAGGATTTCGCATTCGCGGGGCGAAAGGCCGAGAGAGGCGATTGCCGCCTCGTTGCGCACGAATATTGCCGGCGCCGCGCGCGGCGTCAGCCGCCGCCCGGCCCAAAGGCCGAGCGCGACGAATCCTATGGCGATCAGGAAGATGTAGATTTCGGTCGGGAGGAGCCGCGTCCAGTAACGGAATTTGAGCCACTCCAGCGCCGCCGCCGCTGCGGCAAGCGCCAGGGCGTAGCCGATGATCGTCCTCGCCATCGGGCGGGGGTGCCGGAAAAGGTCGTTGGCAGCCAGTCCAGCGCTCAGCGCGGCTGGGCGGGACGCGCTGCGGCAGGGCGCGGCGGCGCAGGTTGCTGCGGCTGCGGAGACGCGGCTGGCGGGGCGGCCGGCGGCGCCGGCTGCGCCGGGCGCTGCTCAACCAGGGCGGCGGTCTCGATCGCGTCGAGCGCGGCGCGGGCCGCGACATAGACCTGTGCCTTGCGGATCCAGTCGGCGGCATTGTCGCGCGCGGGGATGCGCAACACTTCGGCCAGCGCGATCTCGACCTGGCCCGCGTCGAGACGCTGGGTCGCGCGGCGCAGCCGCTCGGAAGGCTCGGTCGAGGGCGTGCCTTCGCGCCGCACCGTGATCATCGCGCCGAGCTCGGCCTTGAGCGACTCCCACCAGCCGGTGTCGGGCGGCGCGCCGGCGAGGTGCGGCGCTGCCTCCTGCAGTCCGAGTTGCAGATCCTGCAGCGTCACCGGATTGTGCGACGCGAAGATGATCCGGCCGACCGCGTTCGGCTGATTCTGGCCGAAGCGCTGCTGGAGCATGGTTTCGAGGAATCCCAGGGCGACGCCGCGATCGAGCGCGCGGCGCGCGGCAAAGGCGACGAGCAGGCCCTCCGCCCGGTCGGCATTGCCGACCGCGGCGCGGGACTGGGTGTCGACGCTGCCGATACGCTGCTCGAGCGCGGCGACGCGGCGGGCGATTTCGGGATCGATGGCGATGCGCTCGGGCTCTTCGCCCGTCGCGGGGGGCGGGATGAGGGTCATCGGCGGCGGCTGGGCGGCGGCTGCGGGCGCCGCCGGCATGCTTTCGGCGACGGCCTCGGGGTCCGGACCGATGCCGAGGGCGCGGGCGCCCGCCTCCCAATGGCCGAGAATATAGCCCATCGCGCCGAGGCCGAGCACGAAGGCGATTCCAGGCAGGATCAGCGCGCGCAGCCAGCTAGGCCGCCGCACCGGAGCTCCATAAGTGTCGACCGGATCGAATTCGCCGTTCATTTGCGCCTCTTCACGGCCCTACGTCTGGCACAGCTTGGCGGCAAGCTCCAGCAGGGCGTCGTCGCGCGGCGCCGCGGCGACAGTGATGGACTTCCATCCGGGGCCCGCCGATTGCGCGACCTGGGGGCTGATCGCGGCGATCATGATCGCCCCCCGCTCCTCGACCAGGCCGGCGAAACGCGACGCCGCTCGGGCGGAATGGAGAAGGACGACGGCCTCTTCCAGATCCGGCGGCAGGGTGCCGATGGGTTCGGACGCATAGACCGCGATGTGGGTGGCCCCGTCGATGGCGACATGATCGCGGCCGCCGAGATGCAGCAACGATCCGGCGCCGTCCCGCTTCGCCATGGCGGCGACGGCGTCGGCATCGCCGGGACCGACTCGTAAATCGGTGAATCCGGCCGCGCGCGCGGCCTCGGCGGTCCGTTCGCCCACGGCGTAGCAGGGCAGCGCCAGCAGCGGGCGCAGGCCGGAGCCCCCCAGCCGGGCCGCATTGGCGCTGGTGAGAACGATGGCGCCGAACAGGCCGGGGTCCGGCGGCGCCCAGTCGAGCGCCCGCGTCTCGAAAAGCGGCGCGACGATCGCCTCCAACCCCATCGCGCGCGCGCGTCCCGCGCTTTCATCGGCGCCCGGCTGTGGGCGGACGATCAACAGCTTCATCGCGCGAACATGGCCCGCAAGGCCGGGCTCGCCGAAGCGAGCAGCCGTTCGGCCAGCGCCTCGGGCGCGCCCTCGCCTGAATGAATCTCGCTTCCGTCGCCGGCAAGGATCTCGGCCTGCACGAGGACGCCGTCGCTGAACGCCGCAATCGCCGAATGGCAATCGCCGCCGAGCGCGGCGAGGAAGGCGCGCTCAACGCTGACGGCGTCATGGGTCGGGCGATGGTCGATCGCGGCAAGCAGATCGCGAACATCCTCGCGCTCGGCCGAAATCTCGATGCCGATCGCGCCCTGGGCCGGCGCCGGCAGCAGGTCCAGTGGCGCGCCTTCCGCGATGCCGAGCCGGTCCAGCCCGGCGGCGGCAAGGAGGGTCGCGTCGACCTCGCCGCGCGAGACCTTGGCGAGACGGGTCTGGACATTGCCCCGGATCGAGATGGTTCTCAGGTCGGGACGCCGCGCCAGCAGTTGCGCCGTGCGCCGCGGCGAAGACGTCCCGACGATCGCGCCTTGCGCCAGCGCATCGATGCTCTCCGCGCCGATCAGGCGGTCGCGCGTGTCCGCCCGCTCCAGCATCGCGGCGATGACGAATATCTCCGGCCGGATCGTCTCGACGTCCTTCATCGAATGGACGGAAAGGTCGGTGCGGCCGCTGGCGAGGCAGGCGTCGAGCTCCTTGGTCCACAAGGCCTTGCCGCCCACTTCGGCGAGCGGCCGATCCTGGATCACGTCGCCCGATGTGGTGATCGGGACGATCTCGATCGCCTGCTCGTCCCAGCCGTGCGCGGCGCACAGGGCATCGGCCACGAGATGCGCCTGCACGAGCGCGAGCGGCGATCCGCGGGTGCCGATGCGAAGGGGGCTCTTCATAGCGCGCTTGCCCTAAACCTTGGCTGAGTGGCAGGGAAGGCCGCGATGAGCCTTATCCTCGGCATCGAATCGAGCTGCGACGAGACGGCGGCGGCCCTGGTTACCACGGACCGGCGCATCCTCGCCCATCGCCTGGCCGGCCAGGAGGCGGCGCACCGGCCGTTCGGCGGCGTCGTGCCCGAGATCGCCGCCCGCGCCCATGTCGAGATATTGCCGCGCCTGATCGAGGAGGTTCTGGCCGAGGCGGGTATCGAACTGGCCGAGGTCGACGCCATTGCAGCGACTGCGGGCCCGGGGCTGATCGGTGGCGTGATGGTCGGCCTGGTCACGGCCAAGGGACTGGCTTTGGCCTCGGGCAAGCCCCTGGTCGCGGTCAACCACCTCGAGGGCCACGCGCTCTCGCCGATGCTCAGCAATCCCGATCTCGCCTTCCCCTATCTGCTCCTGCTCGTCTCGGGCGGCCATTGCCAATTGCTGTTCGTCGAAGGGGTTGGCCGCTATCGCCGTCTCGCCACCACGATCGACGACGCCGCCGGAGAGGCGTTCGACAAGAGCGCGAAGCTGCTCGGCCTCGGCTTTCCAGGGGGTCCCGCGGTCGAGCGCGCCGCTGCAATTGGCGATGCGAAGGCGGTGCCGCTGCCCCGGCCCTTGTTTGGCTCGCCCGAGCCGCATTTCTCTTTCGCCGGTCTGAAGAGCGCGGTTCTGCGCGCCAAGGAAAGCGGTCTTTTCGCCGATGCCGATATCGCCGCCTCGTTCCAGCAGGCGGTGATCGATTGCCTGGTCGACCGCACCAGGCGGGCGATCGAGGCGTCGGAAGACGCGACGGCCCTGGTCGTCGCCGGCGGAGTCGCGGCCAATCAGGCAATCCGCGCGGCGCTGACCGATCTCGCGTCCACGGCCGGACTGCCCTTCGTCGCGCCGCCCTTGTGGCTGTGCACGGACAATGCGGCGATGATCGCCTGGGCCGGGGCGCTGCGCTTCGAAGCGGGTCTCGTCGACGGCCTCGACGCGCCCGCCCGCGCCCGCTGGCCGCTCGATCCCAACGCCGAGCAGGCGCGCGGCGCGGGCGTGAAGGCATGAAGCTCGGCGTGATCGGCGGCGGCGCCTGGGGCACCGCCCTGGCGCAGGTCGCGGCCGCCGACGGTGAACCGGTATGGCTATGGGCGCGCGAGCCCGAAGTGGTCGAAGCGGTCAACGCGACCCACGAAAACGTCATGTTCCTCAAGGGCGTAAGCCTGGCCAAGACGATCCGCGCGACCGGCAATCTTGCCGATGTCGCGCAATGCGAAGCCTTCCTCATAGTTGCGCCTGCGCAACATTTGCGTGCCGTACTTGATGGCCTTCAGGCGGCCGGCAGGCCGCTCGTGCTGTGCGCCAAGGGGATCGAGGATTCGACCGGTCTGCTGATGCACGAAGTGGCGCATCAGGTTCAGCCGGCATCGCCGATCGCGGTCCTTTCGGGCCCCACGTTCGCCCATGAAGTCGCCGCCGGCCTGCCGACCGCGGTCACCCTGGCGGTCAAGGACCAGGCCATCGGCGAGCGCCTCGTCGCCCGCATCGCGCGACCGCATTTCCGGCCCTATCTGTCGGACGACGTCGCCGGCGCCGAGATCGGCGGGGCGGTCAAGAACGTCCTCGCCATTGCCTGCGGCGTCGTCGAGGGCCGCCGGCTCGGCCAGAATGCCCGCGCCGCCCTGATCTCGCGCGGCTTCGCCGAGATGACCCGCTTCGGCCTCGCCAAGGGCGCCCGTGCCGAGACCCTCGCCGGCCTCGCCGGGCTCGGCGATCTCGTCCTCACCTGCAGCTCGACCGCGTCGCGCAACTTCAGCCTCGGCAAGGGCATTGGCGAGGGCGCGCGCCCCGCCGATCTGCTCGCCGACCGCAAGACCGTTGCCGAGGGCGCCTTCACCGCGCCGGTGCTGAAGCGCGCCGCCGAGGCGATCGGCGTCGACATGCCGATCGTCGCCGCCGTCTGCGCATTGCTGGCGGAGCAGGCGTCGGTGGACGAGGTGGTCGGTTACCTCCTGGCGCGCCCGCTGCGGACCGAGGGTGTTTGAGGGCTGCTGCCCCTTCTCACTTTGAGTCGAGGGGATCCGCCTCAGAAGTCCCGGCAGATGCCGTCCTTTTCCCAATCGCCATAGCGGGTCGGCTCCTTGCCCTTGGGGCCGCCATGTTCCTCACTGTCCGCACCCTCGCCCGGCTCCGGCAGCGGCGGGCTTGGCGAGAGGTGGGTCGGAGGTTTCACGTGCGGCGGGCGTTCGCCCATGAGGATTCCCGTTTGCATAAGCTGGCGCTGCCGCCCATCTCGGCCGCGGAGGCGCGAAAGGCAAGATGAGCGAAATGTTTTCAGACCCGCCGGGCACGGCCGCGCGCCGCGCCGCCTTGCGCCTGCTCGACGCGGTGCTGCGCAAGGGCCTGCCGCTCGAATCCGCCCTGGACGCCGCGGCCCGCGATCTCGAGCGCGCCGACGACCGCGCCTTCGCCCATGCCATCGCCGCCGAGGCGCTGCGCCGCCTGCCCGATCTCGACGAACTGATCGACCACGCCACGAAGAAGCGCCTGCCCGACGATGCCAAGGCGCGCTTCGCCCTGCGCATCGCCCTGGTCCAGGCGCTGGCAATGAAGACGCCGCACCATGCCGCCATTTCGACCGTGCTGCCGCTCGTCGATGGCGGCCCGCGCAAGCTCGTCCACGGCGTGTTCAGCGCGGTGATGCGGCAGAAATGGGCGCTGCCCGAAGTGCCGCATCTTCCCATTCCGGTGGCTGAGCGCTGGCGCATGGCCTGGGGGCAGGATGTCGTCGCCGCCGCCGAACGGCTGTTCGCGGTCCCGCCGCCGATCGACCTGATCGGCGAGCCCCCCGCCGGCCTCGACGGCGTCAGCCTGATGCCCGGCCACCTGCGCCTTGCCCGCGGCGCCGACGTCGCGGGCCTGGCCGGCTATGGCGAAGGCAAATGGTGGGTGCAGGACATCAGCGCGACCATCCCCGCCCGCCTGCTCGGACAGGGCGACGGGCGGACGGTGCTCGATCTTTGCGCGGCCCCGGGCGGCAAGACGATGCAGCTCGCCGCGGCCGGCTGGCGGGTGATTGCGGTCGATGCGTCGGAAAGCCGGCTCGGTCGCCTCAGGGAGAATCTCGCGCGCACCGGCCTGGCGGCGGAAATCGTCACGGCCGACGTTATGAAATGGTCGCCCGCCGAGCCGGCCGACGCGATCCTGCTCGACGCGCCCTGTTCGGCGACCGGCATCTACCGCCGCCACCCCGACGTGCTGCATCGCGCCCGCCCGCGCGCGATCGCCGAGCTGGCCGCCGCGCAGAAGGCGATGCTGGCCCGCGCCGGGGACTGGCTGAAGCCGGGCGGAAGCCTGGTCTATTCGGTCTGCTCGCTCGAGCCGGAGGAGGGCGAGCAAGTCGTCGACGCCTTCCTGGCCGATCGCGACGACTATCGGATGGAAGAGCGACAGCGCATCCTTCCCGGCGCCTACGAGGCGCAAGGCGGGGCGGACAGCTTCTTCATCGCCCGGCTCATCCGAAATAACGGGGGATAAATGAGGGGCTTTCCTTGCCCCGCGACTCGGGCGGATGTTAGGGACTCCCTGTGCAGCAGCCGGTCCGCATTTCGCCCTCGATCCTCTCGGCGGATTTCGCCCGTCTGGGCGAGGAGGTGCGGGCGGTCGACGCGGCCGGCGCGGACTGGATCCATGTCGACGTGATGGATGGCCATTTCGTGCCCAATCTCACCATCGGCCCGATGGTGGTGAAGGCGCTTCGGCCTCACACGCAAAAGCCGCTCGACGTCCATCTGATGATCTCGCCGGTCGATCCGTTCCTCGAGGCGTTCGCCGAGGCCGGCGCCGACATCATCACCGTCCATCCCGAGGCCGGCCCGCACCTCCACCGCACCATCCAGACGATCAAGGCGCTCGGCAAGCGCGCCGGCGTCTCGCTCAATCCGGCGACGCCGGCGAAGATGCTGGATTACGTGCTGGAGGAGATCGATCTCGTCCTTGTGATGAGCGTCAATCCCGGCTTCGGCGGGCAGAGCTTCATCGAGAGTCAGCTGCGGAAGATCGCCGCGATCCGCAAGAACATCGACGCCAGCGGCAAGGCGATCGACCTCGAGGTCGATGGCGGCATCGACCGGGAGAATTGCCGACGGGCGATCGAGGCCGGCGCCGATGTGCTCGTCGCCGGCACCGCGACCTTTCGCGGCGGGCCGTCGGCCTATGCCGACAATATCAGGGGTCTCAGGGGGTGAGCCTCCTGGGACGGGTGGAGGGCGAGACGGGCGACCACGAGATCGAGCCTGGCAAGAGGCTGATCCGGGCCGGCGACGACCGCGGCCTGTCGCTGTTCGAGCGCCTCAATCTGCGCTTCCACCGCTTCGCCTGGCGGACGCCGCTGCACCGGTTGCGGCTGCGCGGCCGCATGCCGCTGAAGCTGATCGCCGTTCCCAAGGACCCGATTGCCGGCGACAAGGCGGCGGGCGAGGCGCTGCTTGGCGGCACCTTCTCCCACAACGGCACCGAGATCCCGGTCGAAGGCCTGGATTTCGCGACGATCGGCCTGCCCGAGGACTTCACCTTCTATCTGCACAGCTTCGCCTGGCTGCGCGACCTTTCCGCCGCGGCGACGCGCGAGCGCGGCGCCAAGCGCGCCGAAGGAATCGCTCGCGCCTGGCTCGCCGCCCATGGCGAGCAGATCAGCGAGCCGGCCTGGCGCGCCGATCTGTGGGGCCGGCGCATCCTCTTCTGGACAGCCTACGCGCCCTACATCCTTTCCAGCAACGATCCGGTCTACCGTTCCAGCCTGCTCTACGCCCTCGCCCGCGGCGCGCGCCATCTCGAGCGGACCGCGGACAAGGCGCTGCCCGGCCTGCCGCGAATCGCGGCCTGGAGCGGCGTCATTGCCGCGGCCCTGGTGGTGCAGGGCGGGCCGGCGCGGCTCAAATCGGGCGAGGCCGGCCTGACCCGCGCCTTCGGCCTGTCGTTCCATGACGATGGCGGGCTGGTCAGCCGCTCGCCGACCGAGCAGATCGCGGTGGTCGAGATATTGGGCCAGTTGCGCGCGGTCTATACCGCCGCCCGCCGCGAGGCACCGGACTGGCTGACCGAGACGCTGACCTCGGCGGTCGGCGCCATGCTGTCGGTGACGCTTGGCGACGATGCTTTGTCGAGCTGGCAGGGCGGCCACATGGCGAGCCGCCGCCGCGTCGCCGCCGCCGCGGACGGCGCCGGCATCGATGCCGCGCCGCTCCGCCAGGCGCGGGGCTGGGGCTATCAGCGCGTGCTGGCGAAGAGCAGCGTGCTCGTGTTCGACGCCGCGCCGCCGCCGCCGCCGCGGGCGCTCAAGGGCGCGTGCGCCTCGACCCTGGCGTTCGAGCTCAGCGACGGGCCCAACCGGCTGATCGTCAATTGCGGCGGCGCCGGCGAAGGTCGCGGCGCGTTGCCGCCGGGGCTGGTCCACGCGCTGCGCACCACCGCCGCCCATTCGACGCTTGCCCTCGGCGACCGCAACTCGACCGCGATCCATGAGGATGGGTCTTTGGGCAAGGGCGTCAGCGAGGTCGAGCTGGTCCGCGACGACACTGCCGGCAGCCGCATCGAGGCCAGCCATGACGGCTATGCCAAACGCTACGGCCTGCTCCACGAGCGCCGCCTCAACCTGACCAGCGACGGCCGCCATCTGACCGGCGAGGATCGACTGATCGCGACCGGCCGCAGGCGTCGCGCGGAGATGATCCCGTTCGCGATCCGCTTCCATCTCGCCCCCGGTATCGAAGTCACCTCGACCGCGGATGGACAGGGGGCATTGCTGCGGCTGAAGGGCGCGGTCTGGCAGTTCCGCTGTCGCGGTGGCCGGCTCGTCGCCGAGGAGAGTTTGTGGATCGACGGCGAGGCGCGGCCGCATGCGACGCTCCAGCTGGTCGTCACCGGCGAGACGCCGGGCGAGGGCATGACCATCTCGTGGGAGCTCAAGCGGGCGTCCTGAAACTTTGATTTTGAAGGAATGACATGACGGACGTGAAGATCGCCCGAGCGTTGTTGTCGGTTTCGGACAAGACGGGACTCGCCGAGCTCGGCCGCGCGCTGGCGCGCCATGGCGTGGAGCTGGTCTCGACCGGCGGGACCGCCAGGGCGTTGCGCGATGCGGGGCTCGAGGTGCGCGACATTTCCGACCTCACCGGCTTTCCAGAGATGATGGATGGCCGGGTGAAGACGCTCCACCCCAAGGTCCATGGCGGCCTGCTGGCGGTGCGCGACGATCCCGACCATGCGGCGGCAATGCAGGCGCACGGTATCGGCGCGATCGATCTGGTCGTGGTAAACCTCTATCCCTTCGCGGCAACGGTGGCGAAGGGCGCGCAGCGGCCCGAGATCATCGAGAATATCGATATCGGCGGCCCTTCGATGGTCCGCTCGGCCGCCAAGAACCACGCCTTCGTCGCGATCGTCACCGATCCTGCCGATTATGGCGCGCTGATCGAGGCGCTCGACGCTTCGGGCGGGGCGACGTCGCTCGATCTGCGCCGGCGGCTGGCGGCCAGGGCCTTTGCTGCGACCGCCACCTACGATTCGATGATCGCGAGCTGGTTCGGCTTCGCCGATCAGGGCGAACGATTTCCCGAGACGCTACCGATCGTGCTCAAGCGCCGCGCCGAGCTGCGCTACGGCGAGAATCCGCACCAGCAGGCCGCCTTCTATGCCCATGCCGGTCCGCACGCGCAGGGCATCGGCCAGGCCGAGCAGGTCCAGGGCAAGGAACTCAGCTACAACAATTACAACGATGCCGACGCCGCGCTCGAGCTCGTCGCCGAATTCCGCGATGCCGACCCGACCTGCGTCATCGTCAAGCACGCCAATCCCTGCGGGGTCGCCAGCGCTCGGACGCTTGCAGAGGCTTATGAGGCCGCCTTCGCGTGCGACACCGTCTCGGCCTTTGGCGGCATCATCGCCGTCAACCGGCCGCTCGACGGGCCGACCGCCGAGGCGATCGCCGCCATCTTCACCGAGGTCGTGGTCGCGCCCGAGGCCGACGAGGCGGCCAAGAAGGTGTTCGCGGCGAAGAAGAATCTGCGCCTGCTGCTGACCGGCGATCTGCCCGATCCGGCGCGGCCCGGCCTCGCCGCCAGGTCGATCCTCGGCGGCTGGCTGGTCCAGTCGCGTGACAATGGCCGGATCGGACCGGACGATCTCAAGTTGGTCACGAAGCGCGCGCCGACCGCGCAGGAGCTTGCCGACTGCCTGTTCGCCTGGACGATCGCCAAGCACGTCAAATCGAACGCCATCGTCTATGCCAAAGGGGGCGTCACCGCAGGCATCGGCGCCGGCCAGATGAACCGGATGGAATCCGCCCGCATCGCCGCCTGGAAGTCGAAGGATGCGGCCGAGAAGGCGGGCTGGCCAGAGCCGCGAACGATCGGCTCCGCGGTGGCTTCGGACGCCTTCTTTCCCTTTGCCGACGGCCTGCTGACCGCGATCGAGGCGGGGGCCACCGCGGTGATCCAGCCCGGCGGCTCGATCCGCGACGAGGAGGTGATCGCGGCGGCTGATCAGGCGGGCCTGGCGATGGTCTTCACCGGGATGCGCCACTTCCGGCACTGATGCGGCACCCGGCGAAATGTCGGGGTTCGCCCTCTCCTGCTAGGGCGTCGCCGGCTCCGACGCCGGCAGGGCCGGCTCCACCGGCCCGTGTTTGCGGAAGAGGGCCCGGTCCTCCTGCGTGAATCCGCGATACCAGACCATCAGACCGAAGGTGACGAGGATCGCCGGCGCGCCGATGCCGAGCTGGATCCATTCAAACTGCCTCGGCAGGGCCATGAAGGCGAAACCGACCAGGCTCGCCCCGGCGCTCGCCCAGATCAACGACCAGCGCCAGCCCTGGACCGGCGCCCCGAGCAACCGGCCGAGCAGTCGGGCCTTGAGGACCGAGGCCATCGCCAGCGCCAGCGCGAGCGCCAGAGCGGCGCCGGCGGCCTGATAGGCCTGCAGCCTCTCGGGCGGGATCGGCAGCAGCGGCACGGCCTCGATGATCGCGACGGTCAGTCCGGCCTGCACCACGATCATCAGGGTCGAGATCATCAGATTGCGGTGCCGGGCGACGTAGACGAGCGCCGATTCCGAAACGGCCGCGGTCGCGGCGATCACTTCGGCGGCGAGCAGGAAGCCGAGCGCCGCGCTGCCGCCGACGAATTGCGGACCGACCAGGCCCATCAGGGCCGTGCCGGGAATGCCGAGCGCCAGCGCGATCGCGGCCTGCGCGGCGATGATCCAGAAGCCGACCTGGCGCACCTGCCGCGCCACCGCCGCCTTGTCGCCTTCCGCCAGCTTCTGGGTGATCACCGGCGCGAGGATCGGATCGAAGCTGGTCTTCAGCTTCTGCGGCATCGAGGCGACCTGCTGCGCCACATAATAGAGGCCGACATAATAGGGCGCGACGAACAGGCCGAGGATGGCGATGTCGAGCCGTCGCGAACCCCATTCGATCGCGTCGGCGGCGGCGAGCGGGATATTGCGGCGCGCCACCGCCATCACCGGGCCCGGCCGCGGCTTCCAGCCGTGCGGCACGCCATAGCTGCCGAAGAGACGCCACAGGGCCGCGCCGAGCCCCGCCACGACAGAGGCGACATAGGCGATGATCAGGCCATCATCATGGAATTGCGTGTAGATCAGGGCGCCGGCGGCGATGCTGATCACCCAGGGCTCGACGATAGCGCGCACCCGGACGGTGGAGGCGACATCGTGGCGATAGGCGAGCGCGGCGAGCGCTATGTCCGCGCCGGCAATGCCGAAAATGACCAGCGGGAGCAGCCAGTCGGCGCCGTGGACGTCGCCGGCCGGGAACATCGCCTGCGGGAAGGCCATCAGCAGGGCGCTTGCCACGGCCGAGGCGAAGAAGGCCGCGAGCAGCCCGTCCATGACGACGCAGACGTGGGGCTTGTCGGTGGTCGCGAGCTGCTGGGCGAGGCCGCGCTTGAGCCCGAGGGTGGCGAGCTGTGCGGCCAGCTCCATCACGATCACCGCGTATGCGAAACGGCCTAGCAGCTCCGGGCCATAGAAACGGCCCGCGATGAACAGGAAGGGGATGCGCGCGACGAGCCGGATGACGAAGCCGTAGAAGTTGGTCCGTCCACCCCGCGCAAGCGCGGCAATATCCTCGTCGGGGCGGGCCGCCTTGTCCGTCAATGCGCGGCGCCCCAGTTCGCCCCGGTGCCGATCTCCACGCCCAATGGCACGCTCAATGTGATGGCGGGTTCAGCCGCGCCGGCCATGACCGCGCGCACCACATTGGTCGCGGCCTCGACATCCGCTTCCGGAACCTCGAACACCAGTTCGTCATGGACCTGGAGCAGCATGCGGGTGCCCGAAAGTCCTGCTTCGGCAAGCGCCGGCCCCATCCGCGCCATGGCCCGCTTGATGATGTCGGCGGCGGTGCCCTGGATCGGCGCGTTGATCGCGGCCCGCTCGGCGCCCTGGCGCTCGTGCTGGATCTTGGACCGGATCCGGGGGAAATGGGTCTTGCGGCCGAACAGGGTGGTGCTGAATCCGGTCTCGCGCACCGTCGACAAGGTGTCGGCGATGTAGCGGGAGATGCCGGGGAAGCGCTCGAAATAGCGGTCGATGGTCGATTGCGCCTCCTCGGCGGTGACGCCGAGCCGCGTCGCCAGGCCCCAGCGCGAAATCCCGTAGAGGATGGCGAAGTTGATCGTCTTGGCCGCGTTGCGGGTGTCGCGATTGGCCTCGCCGAACAATTCGATTGCGGTCATGCTGTGGATGTCTTCGCCACGCGCGAACGCCTCGCGCAGCTGCGGCACGTCGCAGATATGGGCGGCGAGGCGCAATTCGATCTGGCTGTAATCGGCGGAGAGGACGACATGGCCCTCCTCGGCGATGAAGGCGTCGCGGATGCGCCGGCCGATCTCGGTGCGGATCGGGATGTTCATCAGATTGGGGTCGGTCGAGGCGAGCCGCCCGGTCTGCGCGCCCGACAGCGAATAGCTTGTGTGGACGCGGCCGGTATCCTTGTTGATCTGCTCCTGCAGCGCGTCGGTATAGGTGGATTTCAGCTTGGAGAGCTGGCGCCAGTCGAGCACCAGCCGGGCGATCGGCACGCCTTCGCGCGACAGCCGCTCGAGCTCGGTGACGTCGGTCGACCAGGTGCCGGACTTGCCCTTGCGCCCGCCCGAAAGGCCCATCTGATTGAACAATATGTCGCCGAGCTGCTGCGGGCTGCCGATGGTGAACTTGCAGCCCGCCTCGCCGCAGATCTGCTCTTCCAGGGCGGATATCTGCGTATTGAATTCGGCAGACAGGCTCTTCAGCACCTCGCGGTCGACCTTGACGCCGTCGCGCTCCATCCGTCCGATCACCGCCACCATCGGCCGGTCGACCATCTCGTAGACCCGGGTCACCTTCTCGAACGGCAGCCGGGTGCGGAATCGCATCCACAGCCGCAGCGCCACGTCGGCATCTTCCGCCGCATATTCGGTCGCACGGTCGAGCTGGACCAGGTTGAAACTGATCTGCTTCTGCCCCGTCCCGCACACATCCTTGAACTTTATGCAGTCATGGTCGAGATGCTTCTTGGCGAGATCGTCGAGCGAATGGCTGTTGAGGCCGCCGGCATCGAGGTTGAAGCTCATCACCAGAGTGTCGTCATAAGGGGCGACGCAGATACCGCGCCGGTTGAGGATCACCCAGTCGAACTTCAGGTTGTGGCCGATCTTGAGCACGGCCGGGTCTTCGAGCAATCGCTTGAGCCTGCCGAGCACGAGTTCCGAGGCGAGCTGGTCGCGCCGCTCGGCGAACATGTCGTCGCCGCCATGTTCGAGCGGGATGTAGCAGGCCTTGTTGCAATCTGTGGCAAGGCTGATCCCGACCAATTTGGCCGAGACGCAATCGCGTCCGTCGGTCTCGGTGTCGAACGCGACGCGGCCCTTGGCCTGAGCCTCAGCGATCCAGCGGTCGAGCGCCGCCTCGTTGGTGACGGTCTCGTAGAGCGATCGGTCGATCTTCGGCTCGGGCCGCACTTCGGCCTGGGTGGTCTGGCTGGTGACAGGCGCCGGATCGGAGCGGGTGGCGAGCCGCGCCAGCAGCGACTTGAAGCCGTGATCCTCGAGGAACTCGCGCAGCGGCGCTTCGGGGATGCCCTTGATCTCGAGCGTGTCGAGCGGCGCGGGCAGCGGCGAATCGCAGATCAACTCGACCAGGCGGCGCGACAACCGCGCCTTGTCGGCATGCTCGATCAGATTGTCGCGCATCTTGGAAGTCTTCATCTCGGGCGCGGCGGCAAGCACGGCCTCGACGTCGCCGAATTCCTGGATCAGCTTGGAAGCGGTCTTCGGGCCGATTCCCGGCACGCCCGGAATATTGTCGACGCTGTCACCCATCAGGGCCAGCACCTCGCCGACCTGCTCCGGCGGCACGCCGAACTTCTCGATGACCTCCTCGCGGCCGATGCGGCGGTCGTTCATCGTGTCGAGCATGTCGAGCCCCGGCTCGATCAGCTGCATCAGATCCTTGTCCGAGGAGACGATGGTGACCTGCCAGCCCTCGGCCAGAGCCGCCTTGGCGTAGCAGGCGATGATGTCGTCTGCCTCCAGCCCCATTTCTTCCAGGCAGGGGATGGAGAAGGCCCGGGTGGCGTCGCGGATCAGCGGGAATTGCGGCACCAGGTCGGGCGGCGGCGGCGGCCGGTTCGCCTTGTACTGGTCGTACATCTGGTTGCGGAACGTGCTCTCCGAAGCGTCGAGAATGACGGCGAGGTGGGTCGGGCCGTCCGCCTTGTCGAGGCTCTCGGCGAGCTTCCACAACATGGTCGTATAGCCGTAGACGGCGCCGACATTGAGCCCGTGCTTGTTGGTCAGCGGCGGCAGCCGGTGATAGGCGCGGAAGATATAGGACGATCCATCGACCAGGTAGAGATGCGGGGGAGACATGGCGCCGGCTCTAACCCAAGGTAAGGCGGCGTTCAAACTTGTACAGCTAGGGCACGGACGATGAACCGCCGCATCCTCTTTCTTTCCGGCCTCGCGCTCGCTTTGGTCGGCGCGCCCGCCGCCGCGCAACGCTTCCAGCCGAGCCGCTTCTCGGTCGAAGTGACCGGGCGCGGGCCGGACGTGATCCTGATCCCCGGCCTCACTTCGGGACGCGACGTCTGGCGGGCGACCGCGGCCAATCTGCCGGGCTATCGCTATCATCTGATCCAGGTGTCGGGTTTCGCCGGCGAGGCGGCGCGCGGCAATCGCGCCGGGCCGGTCGTCGCCCCGCTCGCCGACGAGATCGCCCGCTACATCGTCGACCGGCGCCTGGTCCGCCCGGCGATTATCGGCCATTCGATGGGCGGCACGCTTGCGATGATGGTCGCCGCGCGCCGGCCCGATCTGGTCGGGCGGCTGATGGTGGTCGACATGTACCCGCAGCCGGCCGGTCTTCTTGGCGGCACCGCGCAGAGCTTCTCGCCCTTCGCCAACATCATGGCCTCGCCCGGCGGACGCCGGCTCTTCGCCAACATCATGGGCGCATTCAGTCCGCCCGAAGTGGCCAATCGCAGCGATCCCGACGTGGTCGGCCGGGCAGTCCACGATCTTGCCGTGACCGATCTCACCGGCGAACTTCCCCGCATCCGCGCGCCCTTCACCGTGCTCTACGCCTCGCCCGACCCCCAGGCCCGTGCCACGATCGACCGCAGCTTCGCCCGCGCCTACGGCGCCGCCCGCAACCCCCGCTTCGTCCGCATCGACGGCAGCGGCCATATGGTGATGCTGGACCAGCCGGCGCGGGTCAGGGCGGCGATCGCGAACTTCCTGGCCCCGTGAGTCCCGAACAAATCTCCACCCCCGTCAGCATCGTTGCCCACCGGCCCGACCCTTGTTACGCCCGGGCTCGGCATGAATGGTCCGCAGATCCTGTATTCCTGCAAGGGCGGCGACATCGTCCTTCCCGCGTCCGATCTGGTTCTCGTCGACCGCGAGGACGGGGGCAATCTGATCGTCAATACGCCCCGCTCGGTCTGGGAGTGCAGCCTGCTCAGCCCCGAGGAGCTCGCTTCCTGGTCCTATCTCGTCGCTGCCACCGGCGAGGCCATGGCGGCGAGGCTGCCGCGGCTCGAAGGCGGGTGCATCAATTATTGGGAAGCGGGCAATTGGGCGCTCAATCCCGCCGCCGCCCCCGAGGGGGCCGAAGACGGCTTCGCCCTTTCGCCGCGTCCACATGCATCTTCTCGGGAGAAGCCGGTCCGCCGCCAATCCCGATTGGGCCTGGGGGGAAGCGCCGCGCTTTCCCGCCTTTGCCGACAGGCACGCATGGGCAGCTGGCAATTGCCATCTCACCGCCACGAATTGCTCGTCGATAAATATGCATGGCCGCATGACGACCGGTGTCTTCCTGGGGGCGCCTCGTTCACTGCCTTGCCCTGGTCGTGTGGGGATTCACCCAGGCGCCGATTGCACTGGTCGCGGCGCTGCGTGAGACTAGTGTGATCTTCGCGCTGCTGATCGGCGTCCTCGTTCTCCACGAGCGGCTGAACATCGTGAAGATATTCGCAGCCGCCGTGACCACCTCCGGCGCCTCCCTGGTCAAGCTTTCGCGGTGACTGACGGCCTGTCGTGCGAGCGGCCGACGCGCTTCCGAGCGGCGAGGGGAACTTGCGGCTGGGCTGCCGATTCTGTTGTCTCTCAATATTTTACGACTTGTCGATAGGGAGGGCCCTGGACCTTTGGCTCTTGCGTCGGGCGTGAATTTGCGTAGGTGAAAGAAGACAAGTGCTATGAGTACGTTTTCTTACCCGACCGCAGCCGGCGGAAGCGAGTCGCTCGCGCTACGGTCCCGGCCCATTTACAAGCAGATGTTCGACACCGACCTGGATGCCGATGGCTGGTTCACGGTGCTTGGCGGCGTCTACGCCGAATCGCCCCTCGCTTATGACGCCGAAGGCGGCTCGATCGCTTCACAGGGTCCCTGGTGGCTTGATCCCAACCATATCAGCCCCGGTGCAGGTTACCTGAATCTGCTGGCGATCAACCGTGCGCAGGATCTTGGCGTAGTTGACTTCACGGATATCGTGTTTTCTTTCGACGTGGTCGTGGAGAATTTGTCGTTGCCGCCCGGCGCCGAGCTTTACGTATTCTTCCAAGGCATTGATCAGACGATCCCGTGGGGGAACGGTGATCGGGTCAATTATATCAATGTCGCGATGCCGATTACGCCGTTGCTTGACCAGTCCGGCTTCGCACATGTCGAAATCCACTTCCGGCCGGATTCTGCGGACTGGCTGGCGCTTGGGTCAAGCTTCGATCGCGATGATGTCTACTCCGAGTCGGCCAGTATCGTCGATGCGCTTGCGGCATTGCCAATTGATCTGGGGCTGATCGTTCTTCTCGGGAATCAGTTGCCGCCCCAAGCCGCCAGCGGGGCGATAAGGCTCGACAATATCGAAATCGACCAGGAGGGGGCCGTCAGGGCGTCGGTGACGACGGGGGCGCCGACGACAGCCCAGCTGCTTGGCCTTGATGTCGACGTCGACGCCAGCGCCGGCTCGTTCGATGGCGCCGTTCTCGAAATTTCCCTCCCGGGGGGCGGAGCCTCGGGCGCTCTCTCGATCATAAGCGATCCGGGCAATGGCCTGATCGTCCAGGGCGACACGATCTTCCTGGACGGGCTCCCGGTCGCGATAGTTGCCGCGTCCTCGGATCCGCAGCACCTGATCATCAATGTGACGGCGGCCCTTTCCGACGCGGAGATTGAATTGTTCATTGGCCGAATCGCCTTCGCGACCGGCGATCTCGCAACCGGCACGATCGCGGCCCTGCAGCTCTCCCTCGTCGATGGAGCCGGCGTGGTGGCGGACCTGGATATCCTAGTCCGCATCCGGGACCCGATCTACGAAGGCGGCGGCAATGACGAGGTTTTCGGCACGGACGCAGCGGAAGCGCTTGGCGGCGGTGCCGGCAATGACATCATTCATGGTCTTTCCGGCGACGACCGCCTGGACGGGGGAAGCGGGGCGGATCAACTGATCGGCGGCCTGGGATCGGACCTCTATCGCATCGATGACGCAGGTGACGTAGTTGTCGAGGCGCCTGGCGAAGGTGATGGCGATCGCATCGCGTCCGCCGCGAGCTATACGCTGGCGGCTGGGGTCTCGATCGAGACCCTGTCGACGGCTTTCAATGACGACACCGCGCCCATCGATTTGACCGGTAATGAGCTGGCTCAATATGTCTTTGGAAATGCGGGACTGAATCGGCTCGATGGCGGCGGCGGCGGCGACGTGCTGGTCGGCTTCGGGGGAGATGATATCTATCTCCTGACTTCGGCCGATCGCGTTATCGAAGCTGCGGACGAAGGCTTCGACGAAATCCGCACGACCGGCAGCTTCCGGCTTGATCCGATTTCGGAAATTGAAAAGATCGTTGCCGCCGATGCGGCTGCGACAGTCGACCTGGACCTGACCGGCAATTTCCTTGCCCAGCAACTCATCGGCAATGCCGGTGCTAACATTCTGGATGGTTTTGGCGGCGGCGACGTCCTGGTCGGCTTAGGCGGCGATGACAGGTACATTGTGCGCGACGGCGCGGATCAAGTGGTCGAGCTGGCCGGCGAAGGTTCCGATCGCGTTTCCGCCGCGGTGAGCTTTACGCTTCAGGCAGATGTGAGCGTCGAACTGCTTTCGACGATCGACACGATCGGGACTGCCGCGATCGATCTTACCGGGAACAATCTCTCGCAATTCATCTTCGGCAACGTCAGCGCGAACCACATCGATGGCGGCGGCGGCGGCGACATCATGCTCGGGCTTGCGGGGGACGACGTCTACGACGTGCGGGCCGCCACCGACGAGGTGCGCGAAGCGGCCGGCGAGGGCAATGATACGGTCCGCGCTTCGGTAAGCTGGACGTTGTCGGCACAGCAGTCGGTCGAGGCGTTGGAAACGATCGCCGCCTCGGCGACGACTGCGCTCGACCTGACCGGCAACGCGCTTGTCCAGACCATCACCGGCAATGCCGGCGCGAACCATATCGA